>JAEEGL011598983.1_pt1 | contig 28524 bp, 21 predicted proteins | sample 9134231 | NCBI WGS metagenome assembly JAEEGL01 (sample SAMN16246548, study PRJNA631951) | gut metagenome | biome: gut microbiome; feature: rumen; material: fiber-attached | host: Bos | place: Iran: Karaj | collected 2018-10
TATGCCTAAGAGGAGAAAAAGTGTCTGAAAAGGGCATAGAAATCCAGCAGACCCAGCCGCCCCGGGCGGAGATCTATGCCTAAGGGGAGAAAAAGTGTCTAAAAAGGGCATAGAAATCCGGCAAGCCCAGCCCGGTCTGCACAGAATCTATGCCTAAGAGGAGAAAAAGTGTCTGAAAAGGGCATAGAAATCCAGCAGACCCAGCCACTCCGGGCGGAGATCTATGCCTAAGGCGAGGAAAAAAGCCTGAAAAGGGCATAAAATCTCAACAGAGCCGGCATAACACAAGTTGCGTGGCGCTCGAAAAGGCGCAAGCAAGGATACATACCACCGGGAGCTGTTGAGATAGCACTGAAATGACCGAAACAAATTGACGGAAAACGTGAAATAATGGTATTCTGTATTGGGGAAAATTGACAATACGAGGTGCTATGAGCGACGTTAATTTAGACAGAAGGAAGCATAAGAGGTATCCGCTGAATGTCAGGCTTGAAATGGTGAGCCTCAGCAATGATGCCGGTACGAAGATCCCGGTGGAACTTCTGGATATTTCCAAAGCCGGGGTTGGCTTTTTCTGTGAAAAAGAGCTGGTGAACGGTTCTATTTACAAGGCGGAGATCAAGCTCTGGACCGGAGACATACTGGATGCTTTCATCAATATCATCCGGGTGGAGCGCAGGGAGAACGGTAATATTTACGGAGGCATCTTCATTGCCATGCCGGAGATCGATTCCAGCAGGATAGAGGTATATCAGACCTATAAGGAATACAAGGAGATACCGCAGGAAGAGAAGCAGCCGGAAGAGATGGGTGAGGACGATCTGATGGCGCTCTTAAACAAGGCGCTGGACGGCGGCCTGCTCTAAAGAGTGCCGGGATCATTTTAAGGATTGGGAATCATAATAAAACAGAGATAATTTATGAAAAGGGAGCCAATGGGGGAGATACTTTCTCATTGGCTTGCCTGTCTTAAAGAAGTGCAAGATATGAAGGAAGGGGTTTATTGATGAAGAGATTTAAGAAAATGATACTGTTTTATCTGCTTTCCGCCCTGTTGCTTACAGGGACCGGAACAACAGAAGTGCTGGCGGTTCCGGCAAATCCGAAACCCTTCCGTGCCCTTCAGCCGGACGGCAGATCCCTTATGCTTAAGGGCGGAGGAGACGAGTACTTCCACTTTACCATGACGGAAGAGGACTATCTGGTATTTAAGGACAGCGACGGTTATTACCGTTTCGTGGTGTCCGACGGAAAGGGCGGTATCAAAAAGGGAGCAGCAGCCTTTGATGGAAAGGCTGAGGGTGCCCTTAAGATCTCCGACTTAAAGAGCGACGCCCTTAGGGATTCCTATGCGGGTTTAAGTGGATACAGCTACGGCGGAAAGCATGAGGAAGACCGTGGAGAGCCTGTGACCTTAAGCCGGATAAAAAGTAACCGGACAGGTCTTGCAAAGACTGAGAGCGGGGATATTGCCACAATGCCCATGGTCACCATAGTGGTGAGCTTTAATAATGTGGGGTACAGAGAAGACTATTCCTGGCATAATCTCATATATAAGAGCGAGCATAATCTGACGGATTATTATAAGGCCATGTCCAACGGGAAATTCACCTTTGTCCCTGCGGAGGAGAACTGCGAGATAACCACCGGCGTCAATGCGGAAGAAGATTTCTTTGACAGGAAAAATGACGGTATAATCCATGTGACATTGGATGTAGCCCATGAGAGATGGACAAATATCAATCCAAGCGCAAATGACATTCAGGGTATGGTGAGCTGTAATCATATGGTCATGGCGATGAAAAAAGCTATAGAGAAAGCGGATCCGTATATCAATTTCAAGAAATATGACCTGAATCACAATAATAAGATAGATGATGATGAGCTGGCACTTACCTTTGTAATGGCGGGCTTTGAGGGCTCTGCCAACGCAGAGGCCATTGAGGCCAATGATCCTACATGGGAGACCTGCCTCTGGGCCCATCAGGGAAATCTTTATATTTGGTACAGCGAGGATGTTCATGATCCCCTTTATCCCCATGAACAGGGAGGGGATCCGGTAGTAGACGGCGTTGAACTTGAAAAGTATTTAGTCATAGCGGAAAAGATGCCTCAGATCGATGATGACAGCAGAAAAGCCATTGAACCCAAACCGGGTCAGGTTGGCGTATATTTCCATGAGCTGGGACACTATCTCGGACTTCCGGACCTCTATGATACGCAGTACTACGAGGAAGGACCATGGCTTGGATATGACTGCGATTCCTTAAGCCTTATGAATGGCGGCGGTTGGGCTTATGACGAGAATTATAAGGATTGTCCTACAGCTCTTGATGCATGGAGCAGGGACTTTCTTCAGTGGGTCGATCCTGTTTATGCGGATGAAAGCGGCGTGTTTACTGTGAACAGCCAGGGGTCCGAGTACGGATATAATTGCGTGAGGGTAGATACCGCTAACGAAGGTGAGTATTATCTCATCGAAAACAGGCGTGCAGAGGGGATAGATGCAGGGCTTTTCGCCTACCTTGACGACGAAAAACACCCGGATTCCAATAACGGTCTCGTACTCTGGCACATAGATAATAATGTTTATTCACAGTATAAAGACGATAATCAGGTTAATTCCATAGACCACAGGCCGGCTATAGTGCCCCTGTTTTTTGAGGAGAAGAAGGACGGAACCGGATTGTCCTTAGACTTCCATAATACTAAACCGCTGAATAGGTTCGCCTTTTATTCCAGGGATTTATTTGAAGGCATTTTCGGTGACGCGGACGGTAACGGACTTACGCTTCCTGTCTACGGAGAGAGTAACGGCGCGAAAAACCCCGGGGAGGATCCGGCAAATGACCCGGACAACAGAACCTTATCCGATATCCATCTCTGGTTCAGGGACAATCCCGGGAAGGAGATGTCGGTAGATATCTCCGTGCCGAAGAAGATATGTAACAGGCCTCTTGCAACAGTGTTTACGGAAGATGAGTTGAAGATCCTTAAGGATCCCACAGCCCCTTCACTTTCAAAGAACAACATTCTCCTTATTGCCGATCAGATCATAGATAAAAGGGTGTCCGGAAATTCAGTGGTTTCCTTTGGTTCCCCCCTTCCTGAAGCAGGAAAGGAATACTGGACAAAGATCGAAATGAATTCAGGCCTCCGCTATGACGGACGTAAGCACGAGCTGTCGGGAAATAAGGCAGGAAAGTCTAAGAACGCCGATCTTATAATTAAGGTATATTACTGTGAAAAGGCGGGAGAATTTGCGGAAGCCGCTCCTGCCGATAACAGGATCGGAACCAACGGCACAGACGGCTGGACCGAGGCAGAGGTGTCAAAGGCTAAGATCGCAAATATGAAGGGCGCAACCATGGACTTCCTGGGGCAAAAGAACGGAAACGTAAAGGGCTATTCAAAGAGCACCTATTTATCCGGTATAACCCTTAAGGATAAGGAATTAAATAAGACCCTTGGAAAAGCCCTGAATAAGAAGATCAGGGAACTCACAGGAAAGCTTAAGGCCGATAAGACCGCAGATTATACGGATGCGGACCTGGATAAAGAGGATGTGGCCGATGAGCTCAAGCTTATAATTCCGGTTTATCCTCTCTACATCGGTGATGTGTATTCTTACAGTGACAATACCTATAAGGTCATGAACGGCAACGGGGTCTTAAGCGAATACGGAGTGAATCTGGGCACTTTTGATTACGGTAAGAAGAAGCTTAAGAAAGCCTTGGTGGATATGAAATATGAAAGCGGAGGCAAAAAGAAACTGAAGCTTAAGTTTAACGCTAAAAAGGCGAAGGACTTCAATACGGAAGTATTGGAGATGAAGAATGAGGAAGGCAAAGATGTAAGCCAGCTTGAAGCTGTCGGTAATTTCTTCGGATTCATCGATTACATTCATCAGTAACTGACAGTGGGAAACATATGTCGAAAGGAGCGGAAGAAAAAGTGAAACTGTTAATGATCACAAGAGAAAACGCCGGGGAGTTCAGCGGATTATTTGACGAAGCGCTGCTTCAGAATGATCCCATAGTGGGGGCAGGCTGCCTTGATGATGAAGAAAACCCCATAGGGGCTGCACTCCTGGATTCCGATGGGGAACGGCTCATCATAAGCTCCATCGTTGTGGAGAAGGGATCCCGCCGGATGGGAGCCGGGTCGCTGATGCTGGACGGCATTATGGAAATGTCGGAGGCGGCAGGGACGTACACGGTGGAAGCATATTTCACCGGAGAGGAAGCGGAAAACTTTTACATCAATAATGGTTTCCTGGTTTCCGAAGCTGCGCCCATATACATGATCAATGCGGTAAGGCTTGCGAAGAATCCGTCACTTCAAAAGGAGATAAAAAAAGGACGTGTTTCAAGCCTTAAGGAACTTAATAATTCCGCAAAGGGGAAGTTTACGAAGATTCTGGGAGATAAGGGATATTTAAGTCTTCCGGATCAGTATGACGAGAATTTAAGTTTCGTATGTGTGGATGAGAAGGGCAACCCTGTAGCTTTTATCCTTTCGGTATATCTCTTTGATGAGGATATCATCAGGGTGGAACACCTTGTGAACCTGGATCCGGGGCATCCGGAAAATGTCATGGATCTTCTGATCGCCGGAGTAAGCGGTCTTAAGAGCAATTTTGTTTCTCCGGACACGAATATAGAATTTGTTTCCGTAAACGATAAGGTATTCCGGTTCATTGAAAAGACCGTGGGAGGGGAAGAGAATATCAAAAGCTGCGGAAGCCTTCTTCACGCAGTAAAAGCAACGGTGACACAGGAAGGTTAAGCTTAAATTGTAATCCTTAAAAATTCAGTTTGATGAAAGGAGCGACATAGAGAGAATATGAGTGAAGTAAACGGACAGAAAAGAGTTCAGAAGGCTAACATGAACGCCAGGGATATAGAGTATCAGTCTGCAAAGCAGGCTCTGGATGAACAGAAGATCGCCGCAAATAACGTGATCACCGGTGTTATCCAGAGCGAGCAGGAGAATAAGGGAAAGCATATCTTCCGTTCGGCCAAATCCAGAAAGGCTCTGACAAACATACTTGCAACGGATCTCACAACCGAGAAGTGGATCAATAAAAAGAAGGGTAAGAGGGATACAAAGAAGAATATCAAAGCCGCCTACGCGAAGATAACCGGAAAAGACGGCCTCTTCGGTGGGCTTAGCCGTTCGGATAAAGCCACCAGAAAGTCCGAATTTGAGACCAGACGTATCCAGTCTTTGGAAGCCTCAAGGGCTATAGCTGATGTTGCGGTACAGGAGGATCTGGGTGAGGGATTGGATGCAGAGCAGATGATCGCATCCCTTGCCAACATAGATGTGAGCAAATATAATCTGGAGAGCGATGCGGATTTCGTGGGCAGCTTCACGCAAAACATGAAGGAACTCCAGAGGGCTGATATGCTCCTTGATTATTTCCAGTCCGAAGAGGGCAGGGAGCTTATGGGTAAAAACCAGGAGCTGTCCATGAAGCTTTTCTGGATGAGGAGCATAAAGGACGCCTACATGGAGAGGATTACCGTAATAAGCTCTCCCTATTATGTTTCCATGAGGGACGAGGATTTTACCCCTCAGACCCTCAGAAGAATGGAGAATGAGCTGAGCAGCAATAAAAAACTAAGCGAGGCAGATAAGTCTTTCTATAAGGCTTATTTAAGCTCTAACAAGCGGAAAAACGGAGAACTCCGTCATGACTTTGACTTCAGGTTTGACGAGCAGCAGAAATACCCTGAGTACGCTTTGAAGTCCAGATTCTACAGGGAGGCCCGCACTAATGAAAGCATGCAGAAGGGCATGAATGAAGTGGCTGACAGGGATGAAAGCGGCAAGCTTGTGGAGCACTTCATCGGCAGCACGCAGTGCAGTAAGTTCAGGAACGGCCTTGTATTAACCGGAGGCGCTACCCCTTCATGGATGAGGAATTACAGTGATAAGCCCCTGACCAAAGAAGACCTGTTAACGGCTGTCGGGAAGATGAAGGATAAGATACATGAGTTCCTTACTGCTGAAGAAAACTACAGGAAAAGGATCCAGGATAAGTTCAACTGGGCGGTCAGACAGGGATCCCAGCAGCCTATAAACGCAATGGACGCAGGGCTTTCCGAATCATACAGGAAACAGCTTATGAAGGAGGAATTCGGAGAGGAGCCCATCCACATCACAGGCGCAGACCGCAGGCAGATGGAGGAGACCAGGGCTATACTTGATAACATAATAGAGAAGGTAAATGCGGGAGAGATCAGCTTGGATACTGCCAGAGCCTGGCTTGACAGGACCACAGGGCAGTTAAGGCTCGCAGGCTATCTTGCCGAGGGAACGACCTTAAGCCGGCAGGAAGATGAAGAATATCGTAAAAAGCAGCAGAAGCTTTCCGACGAGGAAAAGGAAGAGGTTTTAAATAAAAATATCGCGGATCTGGGATCCATTGTTTATAAGTATTCCAAGAACCTGGGGACCTTCGGCTATGTGTCTATCAGGGGGTCAAAGGATGAAAAGGTGCAGGGCAGCCGTTTCATGCATAATGACAACCTTCAGCATAACAAGGACTTTGCAAGGCTTAAGCACTACAGACATGAGGATCTTTTCGGAGACTTCGATACTGTCTGCAAGAATCTAGGCAAGGATGTTGGAGGGGTTATCCGCATAAGGGGAGGCCGTTTCTATAATGAAAAGGCTGATTCGGCATACAGGGTGACCATCAGCACCAATCCCGAATATAAAAATGAATCCGTGGAAGAGCTCCTTGCCTATGCTAGTGAAAAGCATATATTAAACCATCTGCATATCAACATAAGGACCGGAGTGGACGGACCCTGCAATGATGACATCACCATCCACTTCTCAGCGGAGCTTTCAAGGGAGAACATCAAGGAATTCTTAGACGGCTATTCAAAGCGCTGCAATGAGAAGAATAAGGATATGCTCACGGATGATGATTCCCTTATGCCCGGAACCACCACGAAGTATAAGGACGGTATCTCCATCGCGCCTCAGGTTCCTGTGGATATGATGCAGTGGATCAAGGAAGAGACGGCGGAGCTCAGCCAGTATAACAGCAAAGAACGCCTGAATACCATGAATGGAGAGGATGTCAAGAAGCGGCTTAAGGAAAAGAAGAGGCCGGTACACATCAGCTATGACAACTTTATCTATGAGCAGATGATCTTAAGTTATCATATCGCATATGAAAGGTTCTACAGGCTCCACAATGTGCTGGGAGAGAGCGTTAACCTTGCGAAACTCGAAGTAGATCACGGTCTCTTAAAGGCAGAGATGAAGAAGGTATTTAAGGAACTTATGATCCTTAACGGTATCGATCCCGAGACCATGACAAGCCACAGGGTAAAGGAAGAGATCGAAGCCGAGAAGAAGAAGGGAAAGAAACTCTCATTAAGCGAAGTACTTGATGAGCTTGAAAAGAAGAGTAAGAAGGAAGATGAGTGAAACGCCGTGACTCTTGAGTTTCCGGGGAGAAGATAATGAATATTGATATCATAAATCTCATAGTCAGTTTTATCTATCAGATACTGGTGAGCATAGGTTATTTCGCAATGTTCAGGAAGAGCGGGAGAAAGGGCTGGTACGGACTGATCCCCAGCTTCAGGGACTACCAGATGGCAGTCACCGTGGAACATGAGGAAGAGGGCAGGACCTATTTCATCCTTTCTGCCTGCGCCTTTGTTTCAAACCTTATCTACGTGTATTACAAGGAAGGGACTAACCTGTGGATCATCTTCTCTTCCCTGACACTGGCCTTTCAGCTTTCGGCCCTGTTCTTCGGAGTAAGGATCTTCCTTGCGGTCTGCAGGCTTTATAACAGATCGAGGAAATGGATCATCCTCTGGATATTTATAACACCGGTACCGGCCCTTATCTGGGGCTTAAATAAGAATTTCCAGCCGGTGCGTAAAACCGGTCCACAGGATGACGACAGCGCAGCAAAGGAAAGCGGAGCCACTCTGAACGCCATCAATAACGGTCTTACGGTGAATCTTACGGACAGGACCGTGGTGGATTTCTTCAAAAAGAGATATCTCTTAAAGGACATCCATATGTCCATTCCTACGGGACATATGGTGCTCCTTTTAGGCGGTTCCGGGGCAGGAAAGACCACCTTCCTAAACGCCCTTACAGGCTATGAGAAGGCAAAGGCAGAGGTGTTATTGAACGGCAGCGACGTCTATCATAACTACGAGAATATGAAGTACGATCTTGGTTTTGTCCCCCAGCAGGATCTGATGAGAGACGGGGATACCGTTGCCATGACGCTGTTAGATGCAGCGGGGCTCAGGCTTCCGAAGAGTTATAACTTCTTCCGGAAGGTGGAGCGTATCGAGGAGCTCCTTGAGAAATTCGGTCTATCATCGGTAAAGAATAATTTAGTTGAGAAGCTGTCGGGAGGACAGAGAAAGCGTCTTTCCATTGCAATGGAATTCGTTTCAGATCCCACACTTTTTATTCTTGACGAGCCGGATTCCGGCCTGGACGGGATAGTGGCGAGAAAGCTCTTTGAGAGCCTCCGATCCATTGCAGATGAGGGAAAGATCGTCATAGTCATAACCCACACCCCGGACAGGGTCATAGACCTTTTCGATGATGTAATAGTATTGGCAAAGGATGCAAGCCGCACAGGCCGTCTTGCTTTCTACGGCTCCATAGACGAGGCATACTCTTTCTTCGATAAGAAATCCATGGAGGACATTCTCCGCACCATCAACCAGAAGGATGAAGGCGGCGAGGGAAGGTCCGATGAATTCATAGAGAAGTATGCACATAATATCTCTGAACAGGCGGGATGATCATGGAAAATACGGAAAAAACTGAAAGTATGGAAAATACCGGAAATACAGAGAATACGGAAAATACCGGAAGTACGGACAATACCGGATTAAGCGCTGCAGAAACGGAAAAATTAAAGTATATGGGCCGTATAGGACAGACCTTTATCTATCTCATCAAGCTTTTCAGGATCTTTATCTTCAGGAATGACTGGAAGGTACTTCCCATGGCGGCGATCATAGCCGGCCTGGTTTCAATGGTGGTGGGTAAAGGGCTTTTTGTCACCATGGAGGGAACCCTGCAGGGAGCCTTTGCGTTGAGCTGTGTCTGCATCTGGAACGGGTTCTTTAATTCCATTCAGGTAATATGCCGGGAAAGGCCGGTGATAAAAAGGGAGCACAGAGCGGGACTCCACATGACTTCCTATGTGTTTTCCCATCTTATCTTCCAGCTCTTTTTATGCGCGGCCCAGACAGCTATCACAATTATTGTCATCAGGTATTCCGGAGTGCAATTCCCGGAAGAGGGCATCATATTTAAGGGAGCACAGGGTTTCATAATGGAACTCGCCATCACCCTTTTCGCGATAACCTATTCCGCTGATATCCTGGCTCTTATGATCTCAGCCATCGTTCATACCACCACTACAGCCATGACGGTAATGCCCTTTATGCTTATCGTACAGCTGGTGTTTGCAGGTTATTTCAGCATCCCGGAGGCCCTTTCCGAAGTGACCAACCTTATGATAGCAAAGTGGGGAACACAGAATCTCTGCGCCCTGGCACGTTATAATGATCTTCCGGCCGTTCTTATCTGGAACAGGATGGTGGCCGCAGGAAATGTGGATCTGGGCGGAGTGATGAAGTTATCCGATGCAATGAAGCTCATTGAAGAGCAGGGCATGAGGGAAAAGGTCCTCTACGAGCTTGGGAAGGCCAGCCAGAATCCCCTTTATGTTTCTACAGGAGAAAATCTTGTGTCCTGTTGGCTACATATGGCGGCGTTTGCAGCAGTCTTTGCCTTTGTAACCGTGGTATTTATGGAGTTTATTGACAGGGATAAAAGATAGGGTTCTCAGGCTTCCAGCTTTTCCTTCCTGTAATCCGAGGGAGAACAGCCGAAGTGGCGCTTGAAAGCCTTGGAGAAGGTGAAGGTGTCGTTATATCCCACACTTGCCGCGATCTGATTCACGTTCATGCTCTCATCCGCGAGAAGCTTTACTGCCATCTTCATCCTGTATGTCATCAGGTATTCCTGAAGGGAATAGCCTGTGGCCTCTTTGAACAGACGGGTGAGGTAGCTTCTGTTAAGCCCTAAGGACAGGGCGATATTATCGATCTTTATGGGCTCTGAATATTTGAGCCGTACATAGGAAATGACATTCTTTACATAGAGCAGGGAGTTATTCTGCTCTTTTTCTTCCTTTGCAGAAGAATTTTCTATCATGTAATCGCAGATCTTATAGAGATTTCCCACACAGTAATACTGCCTCTTATAATGCTTAAGCATATCCATGGCCAGGTCTTCAATGGTCTTTGAATGCTCAAGAGGGGTATATACCGGGTGCTCCGGGGAAAGTCCGGATTCCTTTAAGATCAGAGGGATCTTCGGGCCTCCGATATGTACCCAGATGTACTCCCAGGGGTCGTCCTTATCCGCCTGGTAGAAGGTACGGATGTTGTCCGGGATAAGGAAGATCTGGTGCTCGTGGATATTATATTGGCGGTTATTCAGCCTCAGTATCCCCTTGCCCTTTATGATGAAATGGAGGATTATCCTGTTTTTTACAAAATGCTCGTAAGAATAGAGGGGCTCGCACTTATTCCGCCCCAGCTCGTAAAGATAAAAATCATCAGAGTCTTCGTAGTTTACAAACTTGCAAAAATCGCATCCTTCAAGCTTTGCTGCCATAAGAATCCCTCCTTGTGAACCTATTATAACATGTTTTTATACGTATTTCGACAAATACTTTGTCACAAAATGACATCTTCATATCAAAAAAGGCCATTTATAGAAACGTTTCGCTTGCTTATACTTAAGAGTACCCTGAACCGATTATAAGTAACTGTCAACATTTTTTGAAAGGTTTTACGAATGGACATAATCTGGCACAGCAAATCAAAGCAATTTCATTTGTATAACGATAAGATCAGCTATATCATGGGGGTCACTCCTTTGGGGGATCTTGGCAGCATCTATTTCGGCAGCCTTATCCATGATAAAGAAGATATGTCTTATGTAGTAAATCGATTTATGTTGTCGAATGTGGTAGTGGATCCGGATACCGAGTCCTATTCCATGGAGCTTAACCGTCAGGAATATCCCTGTTTCGGCACCACGGATTTCGGTACCCAGGCTTATGAGGTGGAGATCTCAAACGGATCCAGGGTTAGTTCCTTTGTCTACAGGGACCATAAGATCTTTAAGGGCAAATCCGCCTTAAAGGGTCTTCCCGCCACCTATGCGGACGAGGACGAGGCCATGACTCTGGAGGTCTGTCTGGATGACGAAGTGGCAAGGATGTCCCTGACTCTTTCTTATACCATATTTGACAAATATCCTGTAATAGCGAGACATGCAGTATTTACCAATAACGGCCCCTCTGAGGCAAAGCTCACCAAAGCACTGAGCGCATGCATCGATCTTCCGGACCAGGATTATGAATGGATGCAGTTTTCCGGTGCCTGGGCAAGAGAGAGGATCCCCGAGATTAAGAAGCTCACTTCGGGCAGTGTTTCTATAGAGAGTAAACGCGGCATATCCAGTGCCAACCAGAATCCCTTTGTGATAGTAAAGAGGCCGGGAACGGATGATTTCACCGGTGAAGCCATAGGGATGTCCTTTGTTTACAGCGGAAACTTCGTAGCCCAGGCTGAGTGCGATACCTTTGGTCGATTAAGGCTCCTTATGGGTATCAATCCCGACAGATTCTGCTGGCCCTTAAAGCAGGGAGAGTCCTTTGAGACTCCGGAAGTTGTCATAGCCCACACAGATGAAGGGCTGAACAGCTTAAGCCAGACATATCACGATCTCTATAACAACAATCTCATAAGGGGAAAGTGGAAGAACACTCCCAGACCCATTCTTATCAATAACTGGGAAGCCACCTTTATGGACTTTGATGAAAAGAGCATCCTGAAGATCGCCGAGAAGGCAAGGGATGCGGGAGTTGAGCTCTTTGTTCTGGACGACGGATGGTTCGGCGCGAGGAATGACGATACCGCAGGCCTTGGAGACTGGGTGGAGAATCCCGACAAGCTCCCTCAGGGGATGGCAGGTCTTTCAAGGAAGGTAAACGCTCTTGGAATGAAGTTCGGCTTCTGGATCGAGCCTGAAATGGTAAATCCTGACAGCAACCTTTACAGAAGGCATCCCGAATGGGCACTGGCCACTCCGGGAAGGAAATCTTCTTTGGGAAGGCATCAGCTGGTCCTTGATTTTTCAAGGGAAGAGGTTGTGGATTATATCTACGGCATGCTTAAGAAGGTTATAGAAAACGCAGAGATCAGCTACATCAAATGGGACATGAACAGATCCCTTACAGAGGTCTACAATGCGAATCTGCCCGCTATCGAACAGGGAACGATCTACCATAGATATATCATGGGCGTTTACAGCCTTTACGAGAAACTGAGGAAAGATTTCCCTGAGATCCTCTTCGAATCCTGCTCATCAGGCGGCAACAGGTATGATGCGGGAATGCTCTACTATGCGCCTCAGGCCTGGTGCTCGGACAACACCGACGCCATTGACAGGATAAGGATACAGTACGGAACTTCCTTCGGATATCCCATATCCTCCATCGGAGCCCATGTTTCCGCGGTTCCTAACCAGCAGACGGGGCGAAGCGTTTCGATTTCAACCCGTGCGGACGTGGCATACTTCGGCACCTTCGGATACGAACTTGACTTAAATAAGATAAGTAACGAAGAGTTTGAAGAGGTGAAAGAGCAGATAAGCTTCATGAAGGAACACAGGGAGCTTATCCAGTTCGGTACCTTCTACAGGCTCCGTTCTCCCTTTGAAAAGGATGAAGCATCCTGGATAGTGGTTTCGAAGGATAAGAAAAAGGCAATAGTAGGTTTCTATTCAATGAAGTCAAAGGTTAATCAGATCCCCGGCTTTGTGAAGCTCGCAGGACTTAAGGAAGATTATAAGTATGCGATCCGGGGCGAAGAGTACTACGGAGACGAGCTTATGAACATGGGACTTGCCCTTGGAAAGTTTTACAGCAACAGCTTCATAGCAAGGCAGGAATATGTTTCCTTTGTGGAGGTGCTTGAAGCGAAGTAAGGCGGCCGGGATGATCCCGGAGTTCCTTTCCGAAAATTTTAAGTAGGTCACAAAATGACATAATGATTTCACGAAATACCATACCCAAAGACCGAGGTGGTGATTATGATAAAGAAGTAATCGTAATCGGCAAAGGGTAACATTACGTTTACTAAACAAGGTATTTATTATTTAGGAGGTTATGTATGAAAAAGAAAATAGTTGCAATTTTACTCAGCGCCTTTACCGCATTTTCACTTATCGCCTGTGGCGGTGCGGATACGGCAGCTCCCGCAGATCAGGCAGCAGCACCCGCAGCTGAACCTGCACCTGCACCCGCAGCAGAAGAAGCCGCTCCCGCAGCAGAGGAAGCAGCTCCTGCAGCTGAAGAAGCAGCTCCCGAGAGCATCGGCAGCAGCGTAGAGGGTGAGCTCAATGTAACAATCTGGGACGAAGGCCAGAGGCCCGGACTCCAGCAGATCGTTGACGAGTGGAGCGCACAGTCAGGCGTTAAAGCTACAATCCAGGTTGTTGACTGGAATAACTACTGGACACTGCTCGAGGCAGGCGCAACAGGCGGAGAGCTTCCCGATGTATTCTGGATGCACTCAAACGTAGCTCAGAAGTATATGGAGAATGATCTCCTTATGGATCTCACCGATAAGATCGCTAGCAGCGACAAGATCGACTTAAACAACTACTATGAAGGTATCGTAAATCTGTACAAGTCAAACGGCAAGCAGTATGCAGTTCCCAAGGATATCGACACCATCGCTCTCTGGTACAACAAGACCATATTTGATGAGATGGGCGTTCCTTATCCCGATGATACATGGACATGGGATGACTTCGCAGCAAACGCAAAGAAGCTTACAAATGCTGATCACTGGGGATTTGCGATCGCTCCCGGTAACAACCAGGAAGGTTACTACAACACCATTTATTCAATGGGCGGCTATGTAATAAGCGACGACAAGAAGACCTCAGGTATGGATGATCCTAATTCCATCAAGGCTGTTAAGCTCTTCACCGATATGATAGCAGAAGGCTCCTGCCCTGACCTTGCAACTGTTTCCGAGACAGCTCCCAACGAGCTCCTTCAGGCAGGCAAGACAGCAATGGCGATCAACGGTTCCTGGATGCTTGCAGGATATCGCGACAACGAATATACATCCAAAAACTGTGACGTAGCAGTTCTTCCTTACACAAAGGATCCCAGCGACAGAGTTTCCATCTACAACGGACTTGGATGGGCAGCTGCTGCAAATACAAAGAATCCCGATGCTGCATGGTCTCTTATCGAGTATCTCGGCTCCAAGGAAGCACAGCTTAAGCAGGCAGAACTCGGAGTTACAATGTCAGCATACCAGGGCACATCCGATGCATGGGTTAAGAGTGTTGACTGCTTCGACCTCAACGGACATATGCAGATGCTTAACGCTAAGCTCGTATTCAGACCTTACTCAAGAGATACCACGGTTTGGGAAGACATGATGATCGAGAAGCTTCAGGATGCATGGACAGGATCCAAGCCTGTAGAAGATGTCTGCAAGGATATAGCTGCTGAGATGAACGCAGCACTTGCTGAGGAATAATAGTAAGCATTTCTTTCGAGAGTTAAAATGCTATAATAGCACAATAAGGGGTGCGTCCGGGGAATCAATGCTCCCCGGACGCATCTTAGATTAGCGGAACGGAACTGTTCCGAAAAGAACTGAATTATTACCGTAAAGGGGGTTACCGTGAAAAACAAAGTAACATCCAGACAGAAAAGTGAATTTATCTGGGGATGGCTCTTCATTCTTCCCACAATGATCGGGCTTATCGTCTTAAATATCTATCCAATGGTCGATACGGTCAGACAGAGTTTCTATAAGACCGGCGATTTCGGAAAAGGTAATATTTTCGTCGGCTTAAAGAACTATGAGAAAGTGCTGGGGGATACCGAGGTCTGGCAGGCACTCTGGAATACCATAAAGTACGCCATTGTTGAAGTGCCCCTCTCCGTTGTCATAGCTCTGCTGCTGGCGGTGCTCTTAAACAGGAAGCTTAAAGGCAGGGGTTTGTTCCGCACGATCCTGTTTCTTCCTATGGTAGTTGCTCCCGCAGCTATCGCCATGGTCTGGAAATGGCTGTATAATTCCAATTTCGGCCTCATCAACAATCTGTTCCATATCAAGGTTAACTGGATATCGGATCCGAATATAGCGATCTTTTCCATAGCCGTCATAGGTATATGGTCTGTTATCGGTTATAACATGGTGCTTTTCCTGGCAGGTCTTCAGGAAGTGCCCCGTGATTATTATGAAGCTGCATCCCTGGACGGGGCCAACTGGTGGCAGCAGCTGATAAATATCACCATCCCTCTTATCTCGCCGACGATATTCTTCGTGATTGTCACAAGGGTCATTGCCGCGCTGCAGGTATTTGACCTCATCTACATGATGATCGACTTAAATAACCCGGCGTGGAAGAAGACGGAATCCCTGGTATTCCTTTTCTATAAATATTCCTTTGAGCAGAGTAAGAAGGGATACGGCGCAACTGTTATAGTAGTACTTCTGGTGCTTATCCTGCTGATAACGGTAGTGCAGATGATAGGCCAGAAAAAATGGGTTCATTACGAATAGGAGGCGCCAAAGATGAAAAAAACAGTATCCAACATTGTCATATACACCGTGCTGATCCTGGTTTCCATCACCATGCTGGCTCCCTTTGTATGGATGGTCCTTACCGCATTCAAGACCACCGCTGAGACCATGCAGATCGATCCCTTTGTTATCGTGCCCCATGTATGGCAGACACAGAATTTCGGCAATGTAATAAAAGCCGTTGATTTTGTAAGGCTTTACGCCAATACCATTGCGATGATAGCACTCCGGATCTTATGCGCCATCGTTACCGCAACCCTCAGTGGTTATGCTTTTGCCAGGCTTGAGTTTAAGGGCAAGAACCTGATGTTTGCCATAGTGCTGGTTCAGATGATGGTGCCGGTTCAGATATTCATAATCCCCCAGTATGTAATGGTGAGTAAGCTCCATATGACCAACTCCATAATGGGACTTGTATTCCCCGGCGTGGTTTCGGCTTTTGGAACCTTCCTTATGCGTCAGGCTTTCAAGCAGCTGCCCCGGGATCTGGAAGAAGCGGCGAGGCTTGACGGATGCAGTATTCCCCAGACATTCTTATTTATCATGTCGCCCCTTACAAGGTCGTCCATGGTGGCACTGGGAATCTTCACCGCAGTCTTTGCCTATAAGGACCTGATGTGGCCCATGATCGTATGTCCGGACAACAGGGCTACAACCCTTGCCAGCGCTCTTGCGAAGATGAATGCCCAGTACCAGCAGAAGTATCCGGAACTCATGATGGCAGCCCTCATTTCCTGCGTGCCCATGATAGTTATCTATGTATTATTCCAGAGGCAGTTCATTGAAGGTATAGCTACCTCCGGAGGAAAGCTGTGATCCGGTTCGTATAAGGCTTATTAAGGAGCTATATGGATAAAATAAAAGAAGTCAGAAGAATAACATTAAATGATATGGAGACCGTATTTCTTATTTCAGAGAAAGGAGCGGTCTCCTTTTCTCTCATTCCAAAGGATGAAGAGCAGGAGCTGTTCTTTGAAAAAGCAGGGCCTGATCCCCTTGTACAGATCTCTGTAAGCGGGGACGCCTCCTGCCCCGGATTTGCGGCGGGAGAGACCAGGCATAACAGCGCTTTTACCTCTTCCATGAAGTTCCTGTCCCAGGATGTAAAGGAATCGGGAGAAGAGAAGATAATAGAAACCGCAGTGGTTTCCCCTGAGGGGATAAAGGCTGTCCACACCGTGGTGTCAAAGGGGACAGACAGGAGCGTCCGCATATTTACAAGGGTGATAAATGACTCTCCGGAAGAGGTCACCATCGAAGCCCTGTCCTCAGTGAACCTAAGCTGCCTCACGCCATATGCAGAGGATGAAGGCCGGGACAGATTGAAGCTTCACAGGTTCAGAAGCCGCTGGAGCGAGGAAGGACGGCATGAGGAGAGGACCATAGAAGATCTGCTCCTTGAACCTTCCTGGGCTCAGTTTGCGGTGAGATGTGAAAAATTCGGGACGAAGGGTTCCATGCCTGTCAGGGGTTATTTCCCCTTTGCGGCCATAGAAGACAGGGAAGCAGGAGTGTTCTGGGCCATGTCTTTAGCCTGTCCTTCTTCATGGCAGTTTGAGGCAGTGAGGATAGATAAGGGCTTAAGCCTGTCCTCAGGACTTGCGGACTATGAATTCGGGCATTGGAGAAAGAAATTAAAGAGGGGAGAGAGCTTTACAACTCCCGGGGCTTATGTAACAGCGGCAAAGTGCGATCTTTCCGAAGCCTGCGACAGGCTCCTTGATGTGCAGAGAAGCAATCTTCTGCCTTCGCAAGAAAAGCCTGCCCTTCCTGCCATCTTTAACGAATACTGCACCACCTGGGGAGAGCCCTCGGAAGAGAATATTGAAAAGATCCTGAAGGTTGTAAGCGGAAAGGACTTTAAATACTTTGTAATAGACGCCGGCTGGTATGCCGATGCCCTGAAGGGCTGGCAGGATAACATGGGCGACTGGAAGGTGGCGCCGGATCTCTTCCCCAACGGCATAAAGAGCACGGTTGATATAATAAACGCCGCGGGCATGAAGGCCGGTATCTGGTTTGAGCTGGAGGTTGTGGGCAAGGATTCGGACATGGTGGATGACAGAGCCCATCTCCTTGCAAGGGACGGGAAGGTGATCATTTCCGGCACCAGAAGATTCTGGGATATGCGCCTTGACTGGGTGAATGACTATCTCGGAAAAAAAGTTATCGCATTTCTTAGAGATAATGGCTTTGAATATGTTAAAATAGACTACAACGAGACCATCGGAATCGGATGCGACGGCGCCGAGAGCCCGGGAGAGGGGCTGAGGCAGTGCCTTTACGCGACGGAAGAGTTTTATAAAAGGATAAGGGAGGAAGTGCCGGGTATCGCCATTGAGGTATGTTCCTCCGGAGGCCACAGGCTGGAGCCTTCCTTTATGGAGCTTGCGGATTATCTCTCTTTCTCCGACGCCCATGAGGAAAAGGAAATACCGGTCATCGCCCTTGATCTCCAGAGGCTTATCCTTGCTGAAAAGAGCCAGATCTGGGCGGTATTACGGAAAAGTGATGAATTAAAGCGGATCGCTTATTCCGTATGTGCCGGGATGTATGGCGTCCTCTGTATTTCCGGTGATGTTTTCGATTTAAGCAGGGAGCAGTGGGAGCTGGCCCTTAAGGGAGTGGATTTCTTTAAGAGGGTTTCTCCCGTGATAATAAAGGGGAAGTCGGAGAGGTTCGGTCCTTTCCAGAATTCAAACAGGGCGCTTAAGGACTACCAGGCTGCTGTCAGATACGGAGAAGGGGACAGAGCTCTGGTCATCGTCCATTCCTTTGAGCATGAGGGCCTTCAGGAAATAAGCATTCCCTTAAAGGGGAAGTACAGGATTTCCGAATGCTATGAGGCCCTTGATCATAAGGCAAAGATCGAGGACGGCACCGCACTGAGGATGGAGTTTGCTGAGTCCTTTGACGCACTGGCCCTTTTACTGGAACGGGATACCGAAGCTTAGAAACCTGATCTTCTGAAAAAGAAAGGAAGCGTAAAACGGGGTACAGTATATGAAGATGCCGGAGAAAAAAAGAATTCTGATGTCACTGATGGGTGTGATTATCTGCGCCATAAGCGTGGGCTTCTTCAAGCTGGCGGCTTTAGGCGTAGATCCCTTCCAGTCCTTTATGGCGGGGCTTGACGCCCTTATTCCCGTAGGGTTCGGGACGCTGTACGTAATAACCAACGCAGTGCTCCTTCTCTTTTCCCTGATCTTTGACAGACATTATATCGGCATCGCCACATTCATAAATCTATTTCTTTTAGGCTATATCACCCAGTTTACCTATGCGCTTTTACAGCGGCTGATCCCGGATCCCTCCATTGTGGTAAGGGTGGCCTGTCTCGTATTCGGAGTGGTGGTGATCTGCTTCGGATCCGCTTTCTATATGACCGCAGACCTCGGAGTTTCCACCTATGACGCCATTGCGCTCATCATTACGGGAACCTGGAAGAAGGGGAAGTTCTCATACGTCAGGATAATAACCGACTTATGCTGCGTGCTTCTCGGCTGTGTCCTCTTTATCCTGGCGGGGAATCCGGTTTCCTCTATCCCCACCATAGCCGGGGTGGGGACCATAATCACCGCCTTCTTCATGGGACCTCTGATCGAATTATTCAATGTGAAGTTTGCACGTCCCTTCCTCAATAAGGGGAAATGATCCCAAATACATTTTATAAAGGAGAAAAGCTATGAGCAGTATGAGAGAAAAGATGCATACAGGAGAACTTTATCTTCCGGGAGATGAAGAGATCATTAAGGAGCAGGTGGTATATCAGGACCTGCTCTGTGAGTATAATCAGACAAAACCCTCTGAAAGCAAAAAGCGGGCCGAGCTCTTAAAAAAGATGCTGGGGGACTGCGGGGAAGGAGTATATATCGAAGCCCCCTTCTATGCAAATTTCGGTGGGCACCACTGCCACTTCGGGAAGATGGTGTACGCCAATTACAATCTGACCTGTGTGGATGACACCCATATCTATGTGGGGGACTATACCATGTTCGGCCCCAATGTCACCATCGCCACTGCAGGGCATCCCATTCATCCGGAATTCCGGGAAAAGCTCTATCAGTATAATCTTCCCGTTCATATCGGCCGGAACTGCTGGATAGGAGCAGGAGTCATCATAATGCCGGGAGTAACGATAGAAGACAACACCGTCATCGGAGCGGGAAGCGTGGTTACAAGAAATATCCCGGGAGACGTGGTGGCAGTAGGAAATCCCTGCAGAGTCATGAGACCTATAGATGAATATGACAGGCAATTCTACTTTAAGGACAGACGGATACCGGATCTGGAGTAAAAAGGCATTTTGACCGCAGGGCCTTAAAATGGTAAAATATATAAGCTGTTTCAGGTAGTAACAGGCTTTTGCGGGGTTATAGATTTATGGGGTTTGATAAAGCGAAACTCAGACGATATGAAGATGACCTGAATGTCAGCGGCGCAGGCGTGATCTTAATGGGGGCCTGGGCCGTTGTTCGTGTTTTGATAGAGGCTTTTCTGCAGACGAAGCCCAGTGAGGAACTGGCAGATCAGGCTCCGGAGGACCGTCTGCCGATATTACTGATAGTCATTGGCATGATCGTTGTTATATCCGTTGTTGTAATGACCATATATCTGTATATAGGCTTAAATGCCATGAGAGCAGCGAAAGGCATGAAGCACAGCAAGGGCTACTATTATGCCGCCATAATACTGCTGATCAATTTGGTGATCGGCCTCTCTTCTTACAAGGAAGAAATAAGGGATATTGAAAATATCGATACCACCATTGCGGCCATTTTGGTGGATCTAACTACCATCTATATTTTAGCTGTCACTGTCATTTCCACAAGAAAGATAAGGTCGATAAAGAAAAATGAAGCGGGGGAGCTGACTGAATAATGCAGGAAGATTTTCACTATTATGCAACATATTGTGCGGCCTATATTGCGGGTTATTCCCATGAGGAGAGCCTTGATATTGCTTACAGCGCGCAGTTTGTGGATGTGTGTTCAAGGACCCTTCTCGCAAAGATAAAGGGCCCCTCCGATGCTGCCACTACACAGTTGCAGCTGGAACTTATGGATGCGGTTACTGACCGGGTGGGACTTCAGGATATTACAAGGATCTGGGCTTCTTTCCATTTTCTGCCGAGGAACTTAAATGCAGTTAAAGAGAAGTGTATAAACCGCTACAGGAATAAGTACAGGCTGATCTGCGGACCCAACGGGGATCTGGTTAAAAAGACTGTAGATCTTGCAATGGGTAAGGCTGTGCAGTCGGTGGGGATCGCCATGCATGTCCTGGCGGACACCTGGGCCCATTCAAATTTCGCGGGAACGCCTTCCCTTGTTATCAACAATACCAATTATCTGTTTTACGAGCTCTTTCCCGAAGGTGACGGCTACAGGGAGCAGCAGATAAAATTCAGGCATTCCACCTCTGTTCCCGATGATCTGGAAAACAGCATATACACCAACAGCCTGTACCAGAGTTACGAGAATTCCATTATGAACCTGGGGCACGGAAGGGCAGGACACCTTCCGGATTACAGCTTTGTGAGATACAGATATCTTCCCGCCTGGGGCGAGTATGAAGAGATAATAAAGGATAATCCCCGGGATTACATCAACGCCTTTACCCAGATGATCCACGCCATGAAGTGCATACGGGGAGAGAAGGGGCCCTTTGAAACGGAAGTATATGACATGGAGGCTATAGAGCCCTGGATCGACAGGATAAAGGGCATAATCGAAAAGAGACAGCTTCTCGCTAGCGATGACTGGAAAGCTTTCGGAGAGGAACTGTCGGGACAGACCATAGAAGACTTTGTGATAGATAAATACTTCGACGAATATACATCCGCCAGTGATGAGGAAAAGGATGATACCTTTATCGGGAAATTCACCCTGGGTGCCATGGCCCATAAGGGCATGGTCATCGAAGAGATATATAAGACCGGAAATAAACTGGCGGGAGTTGTGAAAGGCAGCTTCGGCGTGAAAAAGCCCGTAAACGAAAAACAGTAAGGGGGAATCATTGTGACTTTATTTCAGAGAATCTGGGGTTTCATTGTCGGAATGATAATGATCGCATTGGCAATAAGCTTTATGGTATGGCGTAACGACGATTCCTATCTGACCGTAATGCTTTTACTTACCCTGGGACTTGCCATACAGGGGTTGAAGGATATCATTTTTTACTTTACCATGGCCAGACATATGGCTGGAGGAAAGCTTATACTGGTACAGGGCGTCATCATCCTTGACTTTGCGCTGCTTACCGGTTCCTTATCCGATGTGCCGAAGATATATATACTTTTATACCTTATCGCCATCCACGCCTTTTCAGGGATGATAGAGATCCTGAGGGCCATGGAGGCCAGAAGGTCAGTGTCCGGTCCATGGAAATTAAAATTCAGCCACGGTATCATCAATATGATCCTGGCGCTTTCCTGCTTTATCTTCATAAGGCAGACAAACACGGCTCTTATAATCTACAGCATCGGACTTTTGTATTCAGGGCTTATGCGTATAGGAAGTGTGTTCAGAAAAACAACTTTTGTCATGATAAATTAAGAAAGAGAAAAAACATCTGACAGAGAATCCGGGCATATCACCATAGTTTTCCTTCAGTTTATAACAAGACAGAGCATTGTAAGGTCATCATACTGTGGGGTATCTCCTGCGAATCCGTCTACAGCCGTCCGATCTGTACAAGTAACTCAATAGGCTGTTAAGACTCATAAAACATGGTCTTTGTTTTATGAGTTCAGTACTACTCCATTTTCTTCCAACAGTTTTCTATATCTTAGGATCTCATCCTTCAGTCCTGTGTTCTCGTCCTTCAGTCCTGTGTTTTCATCTCTCAGGACACTGACCTCATCCTTCAGATTCTGTATTTCTTTCCTTGTGGCCTGTACATCATAGAATTCAAAGTCCGCAAAAAGTTTTCCCATTTTTCTGCTCCTTATCCTGTCCGTGAATCCCTGAAGCTCATCCTCCGGAACATTAAGCCCACGAAGGATTACCGCAACAACACGGGCAATCACATCAAGTACGTCTGCGGGAGCCTTTTTAGCAATCCCTTCAAGATAATTATCGGGGAGATTCAGCTTTTTGTACTCCTCTGTACTCTTAAGCCTGTTTATCAGCATGACAAGAGACAATTCGTTATCTTTGCTTAAGATGGTATCCGGATCCATCCCGCTTAAGTTTACCAACAGGTATTGAAAGTCCGGAATGAACTGGCTGAAAGCATCATTTAAGATGATCTTTTCAGAAAGCGATCTTACGGCAGTCCAGCCCTTCTTTCCTTCATAGTAAACTATGGGAAGTATCGGCGGATACTTGAATCCCTTTGTTTTTGAAATGTGCTCCTGTTCTGCATCTTTCTGTTTTGCATAATCCTCCCAGATGAATACCATATATCTGAGAAGCTGCATAATCACATTATAATCCACGTAGGATTTATGTTCAATCAGCGTTACTACAAAAAGCTCTCCCTTTCCGGGAAGCTTTACACGTTTTACCGTATCCGAATCTCTCTCCCCTGTGAACATGGGGATGTATCTGGTGGTAACATCCTCAATGTCTTCAGGCTTCACGTCTTTTAAGAGTTCCATCCCGGAATAGTCATGCAGCAGCTGGGCGCAAAGCGTGGGGTTCCCAAAGATCAGCTTAGCTCCGCTGTCAGCAGTCTCCCTGTTGGTGATCATGTCATCCCGGTTGTTTGTACCTTTTCTCATTTAAACTCCTTTCTGAAAGCACGGGAGACGCGCCTTATCAGCCGTTTCACAGACAGGGTTTCACAAAAAGACAGACTCCCACACTCCGCTTAAAAATAGTTTGGAATATACCGACGGGAAGAACTCCCGATCAGCTGTTCAATGAATTGAACAGAAAGAAGATAACAGATTTCTATAGTTTATGCAAGAATAAATATTGACAGTATAAGTGATGGTATAAATATTGACAGTATAAGTACTGGGCGGCCAGGTGTCTCCTCCTTTGCCCGGTTGAAAGCTCTGTTTTATCAGTTCTTTTTACCAATCAAAGTGTACATCTCTACATAAATGGAGAGATAGCGGATGAGGCGTTCTATTTCGGAATTGTCATTGGAATGCAGGATATACTGTATGGTTTTTGGTAGTTTATCCAACGCATCTTCTTTATGTTTCCCAAGGACGAGATAATCAAGACTGCAGCCAAAGAGGCGGCTCAATTTTATGAGATTCTGAAGGGAAAGGGCTTTGACTTCCCTTTCCACGTGGCTGATATGCTTTGGACTGACATCTAAAATATCGGCAAGATCTTCCTGTGTCATTTTGTTAGCGCGTCTTAATTCGGATATTCGCCTGCCTATTCCGGACTTATCATTCTTCATCATACATCAGACCTCTCATATACCGTAGATTAAATAAAAGGGAACAGGAATAACACTAACCACAGGATTCCATAAGATGCAATAAGGGTATCCAAAAGATTTACAAAGCGGTCGGGAAGTGGTATTATACAGATGATTGTGAAGGGGTCAAAGTTTAATGTTCTGTATTATACGGGGGTCTTTTATGGCAGGCAGACCTGTTGATATGGAACTGTCTGAATGTGGCTGTTGGATTCCAATCTGGCATATACACGATGACGTCCATAAACCGAATTCCATGGTAATGGGCCATTATTACGATGAATTCTTTTGAGGAAGATTGAAGACCATCTGGCAGGGGCAATAAACAGGCTCAAGGTTCTTTATAACAAAGAGATAAATCCGATCCTGGCAAAAAGCTGGGTGGATCTCTTCCTTCTCGGGGATGTGCATTGGTTTTTCCATGAGCTTAGGCGGGACTGATCTCCGGTGACTTGCATGCTTAAAGAAGCGCAACTTCCCCGATAGCAGGATCATTTACTACCGGAATCACGAAGAAAACGAGCCGGGAAAAGAAGAGACGATGAAGACGTATAGGTTGAGGTTGTTGAGATGAAGAGTAAAGTAAGTGATTTTAAGGGATACTACGAGAAGTCCCTTGACATAATCAAAGATTGCATTAAGCAGGGAAGGAGTTTTTAAATGAAGAAAAGGATGTATGTTTTATTGTTGTCAGTGGTATTGATGTTCAGCAGTATACAACCTGTAATAGGCGCTGAAAAAAAAGAGGCAAAATTGAAACCAGACATTTTATCAGATAATGATGAAATTGTTTTGGAACAGGAATCGCTCCCAGGAATAGTTGCTTCTACAGATACCAAATTAGATGAATTGATTAAGTGTATAAATGAAAGCAATGAAGTGGATGAAGACGGAAATAAATATATCAGTTATACATATATGGATACCTCTTCCAACAGTGCAGTAGTTAGTTATGAATCAAAGATAGTTATGGTTGAAAGCTTAAATAGAATTCTTTTTAAGCAAGAGATCAGCGTTATTCAAGCTCTTTCCGGTACAACGCTATATTCCAAAACAGAATATGATATATCAAAAGAAAAAGCTGATAAAATGAACGTTTATCAGGAAAATAGAAATGGTGCGGTTTTAATCTCAGGAAATACGACTTTTAATATGACTGAAATAGATGAGGACAGCGATTTTGTTTTCGTTGCGGAAGAGCCGTCTGAGGAGCTCTCCGATAGTGATAAAGCATTGTTAAACACAGCGGCCAAAAGATCATTTCAGTTTTGGAACGAATGCATGATAAAAAAAGCTGAGGGCGTTTCACTTAAGGATATAGGGTTTTCCTCATGGGGGAAAGGAACTCTATATCTAAGCGGAGAGTGTGGAGATAATGTAAAATGGGAACTGAGAAAGAATGGTTATGGGGATCAGATCTTATATATAAAAGGATCCGGAAAAATGAAAAACTATGACTCTTCTCCGGATTCAGCAAAGGCTCCCTGGTCAAATTATACAATTAACTATCTTATAGTAGAAGATGGAGTTACAAGTATAGGAAACCGGGCTATGAGTAGCCAGACTAATTTAAAGTCTGTAACGATGGGTTCGACGGTTAAAAGCATTGGAGAATGGTGCTTTTATAAATGCTCGTCTTTGTCAAATGTGACGCTTTCAGAGGAGCTTACCACCATAAGTGATGCAGCGTTTTATGATTGTATAGGAATCAAGGAAATTTCTATCCCTGGAAAGGTAAAGAATATCTCATTTTCTGCTTTTTCTGGTTGCGCTAATTTGGAAACAATCAAAATCAGTGAAGGAATGACAGATATACCAACTTATGCTTTTAGTGATCTCACAGCACTGGAGAATCTGTATCTTCCCAAATCATTAAAAAAGATAGGATACCGTTCCTTTAGTGATTGTACATCACTGGAAAAAATATATTATGCAGGAACTGAAGAAGATTGGGATGAAATCGATATTGGTAATTATAATGATGCTTTGGAAGATGCAGAGATAGTTTATTCGTTTGGCAACAACCCTGATAACCATGATAATCCGGACAACCCTGATAACCCTGATAATCCTGATAATCCTGATAATCCGGACAATCCGGACAACCCGGATAACGGAGAGGGCCGAAGGAAGGATGAGAATACTGATACGTCAGAATTATCGGTTTCGGATAACAAGCCTATGGATCCTGTATTGGAGACACGCGGCGATTTTCAGATTTCCTACAACAGTGCAATACCGTTTTGGGGAAAGTCCAAGCCGACAGCCGCGTCTTTTGGTAAGATAACTGTTTCAACGAACGGGATCATTTATGAAGCCAATAAGATAAAGGTAAATAAGAAAAAGCTTGTGATTCAGATAACTGGCCTTTCCGGGGCAGATAAAGGAACTGTAAAGACTATTAAAAAGCTTACAAAGGGCGGTGGAGGACTTCCCTTCAAGGTTAATCCGTACTATGTATCCGATAAGGACTCTGTTGATATCAAGCGAAAAAAAGACGGGTCAATAAAATCGGTTAAGATAAATATTAATGGAAAACCGTATAAAGCAAAAAAAGGAGAATGGAGACAGGTATCTGCTAACAAAATAGAGTTCACCGGTAATCTTGCCGGAAGTTATGAGAATTGATAGCGCTTAAGCCACGCTATAATTAAAGCTGTAATGAAACAGGCACCCGGTACTGAAAAGTCCGGTGCCTGTTTTTTTAACCGATCTGTATTGTTTAAGGCGCTCTATCAGGATGCCTTTTTTCTCACAAAGAAAAGGGGATGTTCAACAGGATCAAACATATGGTATTATTAAAACAGTTTTTTATTTATTACGATTGTTTAAAGGTGGAGGCTCTCAAAAAGGGGTTTTATGAAAAAGATTGAGGATAAAGGATTATCCCTCCGGACGATACATATATGGCTGATCATCACTGTTGTGATCACTTCGGGTATAGTGATATTTATGACCTTCAGACTGACCAATACATTTCAGCGTCTCTCTGAAGCAGAGGAGCTGCATACGGAGCTTGGAAACGCTGCCCACGAGCTGATGGATGCTTCGGACTATCTTACTGAGAGTGTGCAGCGGTTCACGGTAAACGGGGATATGCGCTTCCTTGAGCAGTATTTTACCGAGGCTTTTGAATCAAACAGACGTGAAGAAGCCCTTGAGAGGATGAATGTGGATCAAAACACTTCATCCGCGCTGCAGCAGCTTAAGGAGGCCATGAACCACTCGGTGAACCTGATGAACCAGGAATACTATGCCATGCGGCTGGTGATCGAGGCAAAGGGTTATACCGATTATCCTGAGATCCTGGATACTGTGGAGATAAGCCCGGAGGACGCGGATCTTCCGGAGGATCAGAAGATAAGAAGGGCTACCGAGCTGGTACTTAATGATGACTATTATGACCAGAAGGACAGGATCAGGAAGGACATGCAGGAAAGCCTTGATGAAGTGGACCGTTTGATGCAGAGTGTCAAGGATAAAGAACTGTCTACCCTTCGCCGGGAGATAATGATGGTCTGTATTGTCATTGTGCTCCAGGTGATCTCAATACTTGTCATGGTAAGACTCACCTCGGTCCTCGGTATACATCCCGTATTGAAAGCCGTTGACAGGATAAAGGAGGACAGCCCCATACCGGAAACCGGGGCCAATGAGTTCAGGTATCTTGCCAAGGCATATAACAAGATGTACTCAAGGTACAGGACAAGCCTTGAAAACCTGAATTACAAAGCATCCCATGACGAGCTGACGGGGGCATATAACAGGGCGGGATATGAGCTTCTGGTATCAGGTCTGGATCTGGATTCCACATACATGATGCTTCTGGACGTAGATAATTTTAAGTACATCAATGATACATACGGACATGAGACCGGCGATAAGGTACTTATTAAGCTGGTGCAGGTTCTGAACACTATCTTCCGCGATGATGACTGTATCTGCCGTATCGGCGGGGATGAGTTTGTGGTATTCATGGTCCATTCTTCCGGAATACCGCAGCGTCTCATTGAATCAAAGATCATACAGATAAATGACGAGCTTTCAAAGACGGAAGACGGGCTGCCGCCCATTTCCATAAGTGTGGGCGTAGTGAACGGTAAAAATGTGGATGATGTGGAAAGCCTTTTCGAGAAAACAGACGCTGCCATGTATGAATCAAAGAAAAAAGGAAAGCACACCTATACCTTCTATTCATAGGTCTCTTACGGTCATTTTGTTGGCGCGTCTTAATCCGGATATCCGCCTGCCTGTTCTGTATTTATCAGACATCATCGGTGTGAGGCGCCGGACCCGACTCCCAAGTTATTCAAGCCTGTGAAGAGGAAATTACTACTTGACTATTCCCACTTTCCCTCATTTATCAAGTAATATAAGCCTGTGAAGAGGAAATCACTACTTGACTATTCCAACTTTCCCTCATTTATCA
>JAEEGL010720062.1_pt1 | contig 28521 bp, 25 predicted proteins | sample 9134231 | NCBI WGS metagenome assembly JAEEGL01 (sample SAMN16246548, study PRJNA631951) | gut metagenome | biome: gut microbiome; feature: rumen; material: fiber-attached | host: Bos | place: Iran: Karaj | collected 2018-10
AGAAGTGATCGACAGCCGCGCCTTCTCAGAATTCTGTGGGGTTACATCGCCTGATGAAGTACCGGATGGTGATACGATCGGAAGATTCAGAAATCTGCTTGAGAAAAATGGAATTCAGCAGCATGTTCGGCGGCATCTTCGGCGGCGGCAGCGATACCAAAAACACGGAGCGCATCACGCTTTCCACCGATGACATGGACGATATCACCGCATCTGTGGCAGGTCTCAGTGAAGCAACAATCTCCTACACGACCAAGCAGGAGGATTTACGGCGGCAATATTGAGGAAACCGAAAACTATACGGTCGCCGGAACACTCTCGGATTATGCGGCGCTCAGCAATCTGACCATGCTGTTCGGCGATTATCTGACCGATGCGGACAACGAGAACAAAAACAAGGTCTGCGTCCTCGGATACAGCGCAGAAAAGCAGATTTTCGGCTCTGCTTCGGATGCGTATGACAGCATCGTTTACATTGACGACCGCCCGTATACGGTCGGCGGTGTGCTGGCGGAGCAGGGAACCGTCGAATCCGGCATCAGCGCGGACGAAGCAATCTTCATCCCGTATGAGACCGGCATCAAGTATCTGACGGGCACAAAATCAGCCCGACCATTACCGTTATCGCGGCGGATGTCAACAATATCGACACCGTAATCGAAAATGTGAAAACCGCACTCGCGGCAAGCTATCCGAATGCGGAATTTACGATTTCCGATGCAGGCAGCAAAATGGAGACTGCAAACAAATCCAACGAAACACTGACGCTGATGCTCATTGCAATGGCTTCCATCGTGTTCATCATCGGCGGCATCGGCATTATGAATGTGCTATTTGTATCGGTCAAGGACCGCACGAAGGAAATCGGTATTCTCAAGGCAATCGGCGGTTCGTGCGGCGTTATTCTGCTGGAATTTCTGCTGGAATCCTAACAGCGCTCCTGTCCCTCTCAATTTACAATGCCTGAATATAACCAAAGCATCCGGTTTTGCGTGATGCGCTTTTGATTTCCTGCGCATAACACGATTAATCCGGAAACGGCAAAAAATTGTCGTGAACGGGTCGGATTCTGTCGTGAACAGCAAATCCGTATGCTTGCTTTTTCGCGGTATATATGGTATACTTTGAATGGAATATGAAAGAACAGAGGGATTTCATGCGAATTGCTGTTTGCGATGATGAGCAGCGGTTTCTGAATGATTTTTGCCGTATTACCAACCGTCTTTACAAAAGTCTGGATATCCTGACAGACTGCTTTTCAAACGGCAGTGCGCTGCTGAAGCAGTTCCGTCTGCGGACATATGATCTGGTGTTCCTCGATATCGAAATGCCTAGAACGGACGGTCTGACACTTGCGGCAGAGCTGCGAAAGCTCAGCAGCGAAGTCAACATCGTCTTTTTGACCGGTCATATTGAATATGCGATTCAGGGCTATGAGGTCAATGCACTGCGCTATCTGACAAAGCCGGCGGATGAACAGAAGATCAAAGCGGTCATTGATCATGTTTTGCAAAAAATCGAAAACGAAAAGCAGCTCTGGATCAAAACCGATGAAGGAGAAATCCGGCTTCGGCTGACAGAAATCCTGTTTATTGAATCTCAGAATCAAAATGTGATCATCAATACGGATGCAGAAAGCTATTCTGTGCGCGGCAATATGAGCGATTATGAAAAGCGCCTGACACCGGACGGATTCTTCCGGATACATCGCTGCTATCTGGTAGCACTTTCCAAGATACAGAAGAATTCCGGCAAAGAGGCAGTCATGGAAGACGGGACGGTTCTGCCGGTCAGCCGCAGTAAAGAAGCCAAACTGCGTGAGGCGCTTTTTTCCTTTGTCAGCAGGGAGGCGTTTCAATGGACTACGAATTGCTGGCAGATGTATTGCACAAACTGTTTTTCATCTTTCAGGGCATATTGTTTTATCTGACATTGACCTTATTTCTGCACTGTTTTTATGACGATACAATCAAGCTGCAAAAGCTCAACCGCAAATCTGTTTTCAAAATATTGCTCATGCCTGTCCTCTTTCTTCCGGTCTCAGCGATTATAATGTTCTTCATCGGTTTCACGGACGGAAATGTCGCAAGGGGGTTACGGATCACACTGGAATTAAGCGCCAATGACTGTTTCAACCAAGACAGCTTCACGACCTATATACTGACGCTGATGCTGATTCCGGGAATCAAAAGAAAAGACTTCCGGCAGACAGCCCGCCGCTTTTTTACCGTGCTGCTGTTTCTGATTACAATCGCCACCGCCGTACACCTGACCGCAGAAATGCTGCGCTACTGTTTCACAGCGACCGGATTATACCGCGCAGCAGACACAGAATCCGATACATGGAGTATGATCATCCAGCAATGCATGATTTGCCTGCTGCTCGGCATGCTCCTGCTGATAATCTGTTTTCGCATTTATAAGAAAGGAATTGCGCTTCCTCTGCGGAAAGCGGATTCTATTTCACTCCTGCTGTATTACGTGATTGAATCCATGATCAGTCTTTTGTTCAAAAGTATTGAACAAAAAGAAATCGCACTTGCAGGTGACCGCATACAGCTGCGAATAATTATCGTTGCAGCCATGATGCTTTTGCTTACCGTCATTCCGGTTCTGATCATCCGGAACCGCATCAGCGTATCCTATCAGGAGCAAAATGCATATCAGGCGCAATTTCTCGAAGCGGAGCTACAGGCATCGCGGCAGTATAAGGCTGCGCAGGAGGATACCCGTGCATTCCGGCATGATGTGCAGAATAATCTCACCGTGATTGCCATGATGATGCAGGAAGGCAAGATAGAAGATGCACAGCATTATCTGAACGATCTGCGTTCAGAGATCAGTGCGCTTTCGCCGAAAGTCGTAACCGAAGATGAAATGGTTGATGCACTGATTTCTGCAAAGCTGGTGAGAATATCTGAATGCGGCATCACGTTTCGCATGGACGGCGTGATTGACAGCGGGCTGAACTGGAAACCGATGGATATCTGCACTGTCTTTGCCAATCTGCTCGATAATGCAATCGAAGCTGCCGCAAATACGGAAAACGGATTCATTGATCTGGAATTCAAAAATCGGAGCATCATCGTCTGATACGGGCATCCAACAGCTGTACGGAGGAGCTTGACTGTGATGCGCTGATGCTCAGCGACAGTCGCTTCACAAGCAAACAGGACAAGGCGCTGCACGGATACGGTATCGGCAATATTCGCAAAACCGTGGAAAAGAACGGCGGAATGATGAAGATTTCCTGTGCAGAGCATGTTTTCACAATGGAGATTATTCTGCCGAAGAATTTGTAGTTATTCAGTCAGAGTGAACATCCGAATTTGTCAAATCTATTATTCAGCATATTGACATTTTTTATCTGATGTGATATAATAAAATATTCACAATTCCACCCAATGACAGAAAGGATTACAAACATGAAAGACTACATCACAAAAGCAATCGCACTCGCAGCAGCACTGACAACATTTTGCGCTGCAAACACCGGTTTTTCCGCCGTTGCCGCCGACACGCCTGTCGGTGACAGTATGCTCAGAGGCAATCTCAACGGTGACGTTCAGATTTCCGTCGAGGATGCACAGCTCGCGCTGACTGCTGCCGCTGAGATTCTTGCAGGCAATGACAGCGGAATTGATCCGTCACTACAGCCGCTCGCCGATGTGGACCGTGACGGCGACCTCACTGTAAAAGACGCACAGTTCATTTTACAGTATTATGTCCAGAACACGCTCTTAGGGATGCCGACCGACTGGGATGCGCTGCTCTATGCAGGACGTCCGAAGAATCAGGTGCCCGACAAAAATGATACACTGACAATCCTCTGCTGGACAGATGACGAGCTGGCAGGCATGATCGAGCACTTTACGACAGCCAATCCGAAGTATCAGGATCATGTCCAATACGTCAACGTCGGCACGGTCGGCGGTGAATCCCGCGAAGTGTATGCAAGTTATCTTGCATCCGGCAAGGATGCCGACCTGATTGTGACAGAGGCAGACTGGATTCTGGATTATACAGATAATGACAAGTTGACCCGTCCGATCACCGATCTCGGCTTCAATGAATCCGATTTCGGCGGCTGCTACCCGTATACACTGAGCGTTGGCAGAAACAGCAGCGGCGTGCTCAAGAGCGTCACATATACCGCATGGCCCGGCGGTTATGTCTACCGCAGCGATCTTGCTAAAAAATATCTCGGCGTCAGTTCTCCTGCGGAAATGCAGCCGCTTGTCAAGGACTGGGATACCTTCATGGAGACTGCCGCGAAGCTCAAAAAAGCATCGGACGGCAAAACTGCAATGGTTGCAAGCCGCGGTGACCTCCTGCAGCCTCTGAAATATGCAAATCACGGCAAGACGTATGAAAAAGACGGCAGCACATATAAACTGATCGTTCCGGATACATTCAAATCATTCTACGACTGCTTCAAAACAGCACAGGCAGAGGGTTATTATGCCACATATGATCAGTGGACGGAAGAATGGTATGAGGTTGGATACAATGATCAGGCACTCGGCTATTTCTTCTCGTCATGGTGCCTTGGGAGAGGCGCAATGCTCGAAAACGCTGAGGGCTGCTTCCAAACGACAGACGGGAATGCTGAAAAGGGCAAGAGTTTCGGCAAGTACAATATCACCGAGGGACCCTCGCCGTGGTTCTGGGGCGGATACTGGCTCATGCTCAGCGCAAATGCCGATTCCGGCACCGCTGCACATGATTTCATCGAGCATTTTGTCGTCAACGGTGAGACTATGCTTTCATACGCACAGAACACCGGCAATTTCGTCAACAATTCATGGGCGATGAAGCAGATCACCCGTCCGAATCCCCTGCTCGGCGGACAGTCTGAATTTGCAGTGCTCGACCGCAATGCAAAGGCAATCAATCTGGAAGGCGTCATCGCACCGAATTACTTTTATACGATGTGGGATTTCTACGGATGCGCGATTGATGCGAAAAGCTATGAGGATGCTGTTGCAAAGCTGACTGACCTGAAAGCGAACGGACAGAATACCGTGATTGCACAGCCGGTGGACGACAACGAGTAATCATACACCAAAAAACGGGAGAGCAAATCAGCTCTCCCGTTTTTATGTATTTCTTCTTTTGCCTGTCAAGCGAGCTTTGCGATAATCCTGAGAATCGCAATGACATCCTCCTGCGAGATGATTCCGTCCTCATTGGCATCTGAAAACCGATATCCATGCTGCGGCACAATGACATCTGCATCCTCTGCAAGCACACGCGCGAGCATGACTGCATCCGATACATCTACCACACCGTCTGTATTGATATCGCCCGGCGGCGAATCCGGCACGCGCTTGTAGTTGACTGCATTCTTTAGCGCATCCTTCAGACCTGCATTTTTGCAAAGCGGATTTGCCACATCCATTGCAAACCGGCTGTGGTCACCCATACAGACAAATGACAGCCTGTCAGCATTCTGGATGATATCCGAGAAGCCCGCGTTCAGCGCATCGCAGACACAATCATCGAAGTAAGGCTCATTCGAGCCCGAGGTTACAAGCAGACCGCATTCCAAGCCCTGATCGCTGATCTCTTTGAGCACATGTGCAAAGAACGGCGCACGCTGATCCCACTCCGGCGCATCGCCGAATGCAAGGTCCAGCATAAGACCGTCGATGCGGCAGCCTTCCGTTTCTCTGGCTTTGCTGACAGCCGTCAGCATATCCTGCAAAGCGGCATCGTCATCGGGGAACATTTCTTTCACATACAGCTTGCAGCCTTCCGGCGCACTCTGCGCTGCTGCACTGTATACCGCACTGTACAAAGAGGTATAATCGCCTTTGTAGATTTTTTCAAGCCGTTCTTCCGGAAAACCACTGTAAAACCAGCTGCATACAACCATGGTTTTGAGTTTCAGCTGCGGATAAAACTCTTTGACAACCCGAAATGTCTCCTGCACCTGCTCTGCAAACCGTTCGTTCACAGCCTCCGGCGCAGCATATGCACCGGAATCATCCAAAAGATAATTGTGGCGAATTGTATCTCTTGAAATGATATCTCCCGTCACAACCGGAATATGATTCTCTCCGCAGTATTCATAATACCGTTCAAACATCCCGCCGCCTTCGGCGTGAATCGGCTTACCGATCTCAAAGGAAGCAAATTGTATGCCGGTTCCGGTCAGATTGTCAATATAGCCAAAGTCATACTGGGACGCAAGGAAAGATTCTGCCGGATCAGTCAGGTCCTCCGAGATGACAGTCTTTCCGATCGAATACACGCCGTTTTCGTGCATGATGCCTTTGATCGAATCGTCCTCCGGCAGATACTGACCGGCATCCGCAGCGCCCGCCGGAATCCCTGAGAGCAGCAATGCGGCAGGCAGAAACAGCGCAGCATTTTTTTTGAACAGCATCATGATTCCTCCTTTGTTCAGTCTGATTTGCATGCATTGAAAAATGTTTGCAGTTGCATACCATATGATGCGGGCAATATCTTTCGCGGTCGGATGGAAACCCTGCATCTCTTCACTTTTATTTTATCCGAAATCAGTATAATTGTCAAGAAAAAAATCCGGCAAAACCAGAAATGACGACGACGCATTCAAAATAATGAAAGCTCCGTTTCTGAAAACCGGAGCTTTCTGATTTACTGTATAAAACTGTTATCCCACATACCCAATCTGATTGGTATTGCCTTTTTTATAGGTCGCAAGCTGAACATTCGACGAATTGGATGTGCCGGCAGGTGCAAGCACACAGCTCGGTTTGTTTGCAGAACGAATGATGTAATAGCCGCTCTTATAGCCCGGCGCAGGCTCAAAAATCCAATCCTGCGTATCGTTTAAGCTGCTTGTCCAGAGATTGACGTTGAAGCCCGGTGCAGAATAGGAACCGTAGACATTCAGACGGCATGTCGGTGCACATTTTGCCTGAATCACAAATTTCGTATATTCGGTGCCGTTGAACGTCTGCTTGCCGCTCATCATCATTTTGAACTGCTGTCCGGTTGCGATATTGCGGATGCGCTTTAATTATGTCTGTTCAGTCACCTCCGAATCCGTTTTCTGCGCTGATGCTGTATGCCGTCCGGATCGTTTCACCGCCGTGCATTCGTCATCGCTGACATGAGTATAGCACAGTATTTCCGAAAACGGGAAAATATGTCGTGAATGGTACGGATTCTGTCGTAAGCGGTATTTTTGCTGCTGTTTCAAACTGATGCAGAAACCGAAAACGCCGCTGATACTGCAAAAAGCAGCAGCGGGAAAAGGCATACTCTTGACGCAGGGAGCAGAATATGGTACAATAGTGCTATCAAATTCCGGAGGTGCACGGCGATGTCTTTGAAGCTGATCCATACCGATCTGACCCGTTTCCCCTGTGATGCTGCTGTCCTGTCCGCAGATGAAAACCTTGAATACGGCGGCAGCGTATTCGGTGCATGCAGCAGTGCCGGCGGTCCGACCCTGCATGCTGTTCTCTGTGAAGCCGGCGGCTGTACGACCGGTCAGGCAATCCATATTGAAGGCAATGCGTGTCTTTCGGGTCTGCGCTGCGAACATCTGATTATCACGGCTGCCCCCTTCTGGAAGGACGGCACACAGAACGAGACCGACCTGCTCAAAAGCTGCTACCGGAGCAGTCTGGATGAAGCTGTCAGACTGGGTTGCAAAACAATCGGCATCAGCCTGATCGACTCCCGCATTTACGGCTTCCCGAAAGAACTTGCACGGGAAACGGCAGTGCAGGCGATTCTGGAGTATCCGAAAATCCGTGAACTGGATGTGTATCTGATCACATTTGACTGGCGCAGCTACGGCGATCATGCAAACAGAATCCTTGATCTGGAACGGTATATCAACCGCTCCATGCAATTTACTGCATCGGCTGCATCAGCTGCTTCAAACAACCTATCCGCGCAAGCCGAGTCCACCAAAAGCGGTCTGTTCGGTGCAGCGCGGCGCAGTTTTGCGGCTAAGAAGTCGGAAATGCGGGAATTTGCATTTTGCGCAGAAGCAGCCGTGCCGCTGGAAGAACGCCTGAAACAGCTCGATGAGGGGTTTTCCGAAATGCTTTTGCGCAAAATTGACGAAGCCGGCATCAAGGATTCCGAATGCTATAAAAAAGCGAATGTCTCCAAACAGCTCTTCTCGAAGATACGTTCCGACCCGCACTACAGACCGAAAAAAGAAACTGTCCTTGCCTTCGCGCTTGCGCTGAATCTGAACCTTGACGAAACGAATGCACTGCTGAAAACAGCAGGATATTCGCTCACGCACAGCAATAAATCAGATATCATCATTGAGTATTTTATCAGTCAGCATATCTTCAATGTGTTTGTCATCAATGAAGCGCTGTATACATATGATCAGCCGGTTCTCGGGTCTGACTGATACAAAAACCGGCAGCGCACGGAAAATGTCCACTGCCGGTTGACCTTTTTTCCTTTGATCTGCGGTATGATATAGACACAGGAACAAACCGCCCGCAAATCAAAGGAGGAATCATTATGAAAAACAATCTCACGGAAATGGTCTTTATTCTGGACCGCAGCGGCTCTATGTCCGGTCTGGAAGCCGACACAATCGGCGGCTTCAACGCAATGATCGACAAGCAGAAAAAGGAAGAAGGCGCGGCATTCGTCACGACAGTACTCTTCCATACGCAGCACAATGTCCTGCATGACCGCCTGACAATCGACAAGGTTCCCGCCATGACCGACAAGGATTACTTTGTCGGCGGCGGCACGGCACTTCTTGATGCAGTCGGCATGACGATCCGGCAGATTGAAACAATCCACAAATATGCCCGTCCGGAGGATGTTCCGGCACATACGGTATTCATTATTACAACGGACGGTCAGGAGAATTCCAGCACGCAGTTCCGCTATGCCGATGTAAAGAAGATGATCGAAGCAGCGAAGGAAAAAGGATGGGAATTCCTGTATCTCGGCGCAAATATCGACGCAGCGGCTGAAGCTGCAAAGATCGGCATTTCCCGCGAACGCGCTGCCAATTACGAAGCATCTGCATGCGGTACCAGAAGCCTGTTCAAAGCAATGAACAGCTCGGTCGCATCGGTTCGCCGGAAGGGTGTCATGTCGGATGCATGGAAGGATGCGCTCAAATAATACTGCACGGATAATCCGATCAAAGCACAGATGACCACAGGAGGAACTGTTGTATGCGAATATCATTTGATCTGGATGACACGCTGTTTGTCGCGGAGGAAGACGGTTTTGCAGTAGAGCCGCCGCTGCGGTTTCCGCTGAACAAGGTGTTTCAGGAACGGCTGCGCAAAGGTACGCCGGAGCTGATGCGGCGGCTGCGGGAAGCGGGCTGGGAAATCTGGGTCTATACGACCTCGTTCCGGTCACCGCTCTATATCCGGTCGCTGTTCTGGCATTACGGCATTCATATTGATGAAATCGTGAACGGTGCACGGCACGAGAGCGAGGTGCAGGCGAAGCATAAGGACCCGATGCCGTCGAAGTATCCCGCACATTACCGCATTGACCTGCACGTAGACGATGACCGTTCTGTGTATCAGAACGGAGAATATTACGGATTCCGCGTGTTCCTGATCGGTCCGCCGGATGACGAATGGGTTGAAAAGATCATGCAGGCAGCAACGATCAGGAAATCATCAACAGGAACCTGATCTTTGCTGCGGTACGGTGACACAATCGGGGACCGTTCAACCGGTCAGCACTGCGGCAATCAACAGCACACCGCAGCGCAAAATATCAGAGACGCTGTTGCAAAGCAATATTGAAAAGCCCGGCAATGTCGGGCTTTTCGTTGTTTATCAGCTTGATTCATTTATGCACTTTCTCACCTGCTTACTCATATGATGCCAATACATAATGTTTTTATGCGCTGTTTTTGCATTGACAAATGTCGTATATTTATGGTATAATGTCGTATAGTTATATGGTTGCTGCATGTTCAGATGAGGAGGTTGCAGATTATGAAAAACTATTTTGATTTGACCGGTCAGGCAGCACTGATTACCGGCTGTTCAACCGGACTTGGTGTGCAAATGGCGAAAGCATTGGCAAGTCAGGGGGCGAATATCATTGCAGTTGCAAGAAGGCAGAATATGCTGGATGAAGTTGCCTCGCAGATTTCGGAAGAATTCGGCGTGGAGGCAATCGGGATTTCCTGCGATATCACCGATACAGCAACTGTAGAAAAGACCGTTTCCGCAGTCATGGAACGCTTTGGAAGAATTGATATCCTGATCAATAACGCCGGAACAGGCGGTGTTGCACCGGCAGAAGAAATCACTGATGCACAGTTTGAGAATGAGATCAATATTGACTTATTCGGTTCCTTCAAGGTTGCACGGGCGGTCGCAAAGCACGCCATGCTTCCTGCCGGATACGGCAGAATCATTAACATCGCATCCATGTACGGACTTGTCGGAAATAAAATCGCACCCTGTGCGCCGTATCATGCTGCAAAAGGCGGCGTTATCAATATGACACGGGCACTTGCTTCCGAATGGGGCGAAAAAGGGATTACCGTGAACGCGATCTGCCCGGGATATTTCTATACACCGCTGACTGTTGAAACACTGAATTCTGAGTTTTTCCGGAATTATGCCAAACAGATGATACCTGTTTCCAGATACGGCAATGAAGGAGAGCTGGATACGGCAGCACTGTTTCTGGCGTCGCCGTGCAGTACATATGTGAACGGAGTGATTCTGCCTGTAGACGGCGGATATACCGCGATGTAAAACTGCCGAACAATCACTTTACACGCTTGCCGCGTGCTTCACGGCAAATACATAAAACAGAAACCGATAAAAAATGCCGCGGGCTGATTTACAGTCCGCGGCATTTTGCTGCCGATATCACAAATCCGAATTTGTGAACTGCACGCTGATCTGATCGGAAATACTTGCAGATTTGTCCAGCTCAATCAGGATATGCCATGCAGCCATATCCGTTGTTTGCGTTTTTGGCACGAACCGGGTAATCCGGACGGCATTCTCGCTGACAGATGTGACCTTATGGCTGATTGAACCGCTGTACTCCTGCAAAACAACTAGCAGCAGCTTATACTCCTTGAACCAGTCATCCGTATACTTTGCAGCTGCTTCTGTAAAGCCGGCTGTGTCAAACGCGCCGGGACCGCTGTTGACCGAAAAATCCAATGCATCCTGATTCTCTGCAATATATGCATCCAACTCTGCACGGGATGCAAACTGCTTCACAATCGGATAATCCGCCGAGCGGTTCGGTGTACGGATATACTGCTCACCGATTTTGCCGAGCAGCGTTTCCCATGTCGTCGGGATATCGGAAATGGTATTGTTCACATAATAAATCAGAATATTCTGCGCGTCCTCAACGGATACGGTATTGTCTCCGTTGATATCTCCGGCTTTTGTCTGCTGTTCTGTCAGACCGCTTTCCAGTCCTGCCATGGTCTGAACATAGGCGAGCAGGGCAAGCTGTGCATCTTCCACGCTGACCGTGCCGTCACTGTTGATATCGCCTGTCAGGATTTCTGTTGATTCCGCAGGCAGAATCGTCAGGAAGAGCTGTGTGGTGAATGCGCAGTTTTCCGCTCTGACGGTAAATGACTGCTTCTCGCAGGGCGCTGCCGCAGTAATCACCAGCTCGGACTTCTCCGCGTCAAACTCCCATGTGAATACATCCGAATTGCAGTTGATGCCTGCACTTTGCACCGTTTTCCTGAGATACGGGTCCTCCACATGAATCCGGCGTGTTTCGCCGACATGCATCGGAGAATCATCCCATGTGACCTTCGGTGCATAGTCCACATGGATTTGTGTTTCAGTTGTCGTTGTGGTTACGGTCGTTGTTTCGGTCAAAGAGGACTGTGTTGCCGATGTGCTTACGGCGGTTGTTCCGGTCGTTGTCTCCGCCGGCAGAATCGTCAGGAAGAGCTGTGTGGTGAATGCGCAGTTTTCCGCACTGACGGTAAATGACTGATTCTCGCAGGGCGCTGCCGCAGTAATCACCAGATCGGACTTCTCCGCGTCAAACGCCCATGTGAATACATCCGAATTGCAGTTGATGCCTGCACTTTGCACCGTTTTCCTGAGATACGGGTCCTCCACATGAATCCGGCGTGTTTCGCCGACATGCATCGGGGAATCATCCCATGTGACCTTCGGTGCATAGTCCACATAGATTTGCGTCACCGCTGTCGTGATTGTGGTCGTCAGTCCGGAAGTAAACGTTGTGGTCGGCTTTGCCGTGGTCGATGTGGTGACCGTCGTGGTCGGCTTTGCCGTGGTCGATGTGGTAACCGTTGTGGTCGGTTGTGCCGTGGTTGATGTGGTGACCGTTGTAGTCGGTTTTGCCGTGGTCGATGTGGTGACAGTTGTGGTCGGCTTTGCCGTGGTCGATGTGGTGACAGTTGTAGTCGGTTTTGCCGTGGTCGATGTGGTGACAGTTGTGGTCGGTTTTGCCGTGGCCGATGTGGTAACCGTTGTGGTCGGCTTTGCCGTGGTCGATGTGGTGACAGTTGTGGTCGGTTTTGCCGTGGTCGATGTGGTAACCGTTGTGGTCGGCTTTGCCGTGGTTGATGTGGTAACCGTTGTCGTCAGGGATTCCTTTGGCAATGCAGAAAATTTATATCCGTATTTCTTCGCATACGCCTGCGCAGTCGAATCCTCATAGCCGATGATCGTACCCTTGAAAGTTGCTTTTCCTGCTTTGTCATCATAGCCGTTGGTAATGGTATCCGGCGAATCCTTGATTTCACATGCCGGATTCAGGATCGTGATTTCTGTCAGCGCAGAAGAACCGATGCCGTCGAGCTTTGCAACGCTCTGCGGCAGAGTAATTTTTGTGATTGCATCACAATCCATGAATGCATACGGATTGATGACCTTGACATCATCCGGAACAGTCACTTCGCCGGATGCAGCCGAAGCGTCAATCAGCACACCGTTGACGGAAACAAGCGGATTCTTTGCCTGCTGTGCTGCAAGCCACGGTGTATCGCCGAATGCCGGCTCGAAAAAGTCCAGACAGCCCTCCGGAATATCGACCTTGGAAAGCGAGGTGCAGCCGGAGAATACAAGATTACCGAGCTTTGTCAGCGTGCTCGGGAGCTTGACCTCCGTCAGGGAGGTGCAGGATGCGAATGCTGCTTCATAGATCGCTGTGATGCCCTCCGGAATCGTGGCTTTCTTGAGATTCTTGCAGCCCCAGAAGGTCTGCATACCGAATGATTTGACGGAATCCGGCAGCGTGACTTCCGTCAGCTTATCGCAATTTGCAAGCGCAAACTGTGCAAAGCCTTTTACAGGCTTGCCCTCGATCTCCGAGGGGATTACGAGCACGGCAGGCAGATCATCGGTATAGCCGACGATTATCACGCCGTCGTCTTCAACATCGTATTTCAGCCCCTGATAGACCTTGTATTCCGGTTCGATTGATTCATACGGAATCTTGTTTTGTGATGCATAGGACTCTGCATAGGAATCCGCATAGCATCTGAGTTTCAGCTTCACGCAGTCTTTGAACGCATCCTCACCGATCGGACCTGTGCCTTTCGGGAGCGTCAGCGTTGTCAGCGCTATGCAGTGATCGAATGCATGCGCACCGATTTCATTCAGCTTGACCGGAAGATTGATTTCCGCCAGTTCGGTGCATTCCTCAAATGCTTCGTCGCCGATCACGGTCACAGAATCCGGCAGAATCACCTTTTCCACAGATTCATTGCAGTAAAATGCCACAGCCGCAATCGTCGTAATACCGTCGGGAACAGTGACGGTTCCCTCACAGGCACCTCCGTCCACCAGAATCGTATTGACGGTTACGAGTTGTTTTGCCGCACGCTGTTTGCTCAGCCAGACCGTCCGCTCAAATGCGCCGGAACCGATCTCCGTCACAGTTTCCGGAATCTGAATCGTCGCCAGCTTTTCGCAGCGCGCAAATGCGTTCTTGCCGATTGCAGTCACGCCGTCCGGAATCGTGACCGCGGTGAGCGTTTCGTTTCCGAAAAACACCGAATCTCCGATTGCGGTGACAGGAAGCCCGTTGATTTTTTCGGGGATGATAAGCTGTGCAGCAGATTTTTTATACTTGGTGACGGTGACGCCCTTTCCGTCCGGATTGACCGTATAGTCAAAATCGGAAGGGGCGGCGGCTTCCGCTGCCGGCGCTGCACCGAGGGATTCATACGGGATGTTGTTCTCCTTTGCATAGGATTCCGCATAGGAGCCTGCATAGCTCTTGATTGTCACCTCATCGCTATGCCAAAACACATCACCAGCGATTGTATTCAGATTCATCGGCAGTGTGATTTCCGACAAAGCACGGCAGGCTGCAAACGCACTCTTCCCGATTTCTTTCACGCCGTCCGGCAAGGTTACTTTTCGCAGTTTGTAGCAAGCCCAGAAGGCATATTCATCCACTTCGGTCAAAGCCGCCGGAAAATTGATCGTCGTCAGGGCATGACAGCTGTCAAACGAATGCCTGCCGATACTTGTCAAACTGTCCGGTAAGGTCACCTTCTGCAATCCGCCGCAATCTCCGAATGTATTATACTCAATCTTTGTCACGCCGTCCGGAACTGTGAATTCCGTCAGATCAATACAGCCGCAAAATGCACCCTCACCGATGGATTCGAGGTGCTTCGGCAGCGTGATCTTTGACAGCATCATACAGCCGTTGAATACATTTTTGCCGATGCGCTCAACGCTGTCCGGAATGACAACCTCCTTCAACAGAGATTTTCCCTTGAATGCGCTGTTTCTGATCTCGTTGACCGGCATCCCGTTGATCACGGAAGGGATAACAACTGTATCGCCGGTGCCGTTCCATGCTGTGATCTGGATTGCGTCACCGATCTGCGAGGTTTCAAATTCGGATACAGGATTTGCTGTATCCGCCGCACTTGCGGTGATTGCAGTGCGCAGCAGCAGCGGCATATTCTGCGGCAGGGAGCAGAATGAGAGCGATGCCGCCGCAAGGATGCTCAGAATCCGTTTTCGCGTGTGTTTCATAGTGACCTCCTTTATTTTTCGGCTTGGTTTCGGTGCTTCTAACGATCTTTATTTATTATAACTGATTATTCCGCAGGTGTCAAGCAAATTCAGCAAACAGAGTCGATGAATAGTGAATTTTCCGAGACATCGCGCATCGGAACAGACGTATATACGTCGATTTGCTATATATCGAATGCAGGCAAGAACACATAGCATGGCTACTGCAATGTGTTTCGTCCGACTGCTATTTTATCGTATGGAGCGATTAGACAGCAAAAGAATTGTGATTTAAGGTGGGCTTGCGCGCACCTCTTTTTATACCGTATTGTATAATAGAACAACCAGCATTGAGTCAATAGTTTTTTCTTGTATATCGAAAAATCTATTGACATTTGCAACCTTTTTCGGTATAATAAAGCTGAGGAGGGATGCAGCATGATTCTTCGTCCTGATTATGTAAACGCGATCAAACCATATATTGATGCGCCGCTGGTCAAGATTCTGTCCGGTGTACGCCGCTGCGGCAAATCCACGATCCTGATGATGCTTGCAGACGAATTGCGTGCGCGCGGCATCGCATCCGAATGTATTATCGAGCGGCGATACAATGAGATGGAATATGACGGCTTCACAGCAAAAGAAATGTACTGTGACCTGATGGACACAATCGCCGGAAAAGGCCGCTGTTATCTGCTGCTGGATGAGGTGCAGGAAATTGACGGTTGGGAAAAGGTACTCAATGACATGCTGGAAAAGAACGCAGCCGATCTCTATGTGACCGGATCAAACAGTAAGCTGATGTCTGCGGAGATCGAAACCTATCTGACCGGACGTTATGTGTCGATCCCGGTTTATACGCTGTCGTTCCGCGAATATCTGACCTTCCGCGGCAAAGATAAAGCCGATGTCGCAGCCTTTGACGAGTATCTGCAATACGGCGGATTCCCAGTCATCGGCATCAGTCAGTTTGATACGCACACGGCATATCAGATCGTGGACGGCATCTACGCTTCTGTTATCACACGCGATATCTCCAAGCGGCACCGCATCCGCAATAAAGAATTATTTGACCGCGTTGTGCGGTATATCATCGAAAATGTCGGCATGACTTTCTCGGCAAATACGATTGTCAAATATCTCAAGAATGAGAAACGCACATTGTCCGTCGAAACGATCTATAACTATTTGAAATGGCTCGGCGAGGCATTCATCATCTATCCCTGCAAACGGTACGACCTGCAAGGCAAAGAAATACTGAAAACACAGGAGAAATACTATCTTTCTGATATTTCGCTGCGGTACAGTCAGATGGGCTTCGACAGCAAAATGCTTTCTGCAATGCTGGAAAATGTTGTCTATCTGGAATTCAAGCGCCGCGGATATGAGGTGTTTATCGGCAAGAATCAGACGAAAGAGATTGACTTTGTCGGTGTGCGGCGCGAGGAGCGTATCTATGTGCAGGTCTGCGACCGACTGCCCGACAATTCAGACCGGGAAACTGCAAATCTGATGGAACTGCGGGATCACTACCACAAATATGTGGTCTGCCGCGATCCGCTTGCATCCGGCAATGTCAACGGAATTGAAATCATCAATATTTTCGATTTTCTGCTTCGGAATGAATGGTAAAAATGAGGGGTGCCGCACGGCACCCCCTTTTGATTTCTATGCAAGTTCGGGACTCAAAAATTGGAAAAGTACTGATACTGGCGTAAAGCGCACGCAAATTCGTCAATTTCAAAAGAGTCCTAATATACTGCCGTTCGTAATAAGAATTCTTTTCAGAGGAAACCTTTCGGCTTCCTCTGTTGTCTATATGCTGAAAAACTGATATGAATGCCTGAATCAGGCCTCATATTCTGTCCGATTCTTTGGTGATTATAATTCATTCCCCGAAATACGCATGCAGGAATGCCGAATAATCCTCCGGAAGCTCATCACAGATGATAAGCGCGTATTTCCTGTGATTATCGAGATATTTCCGGTATATCTCCCGATCCGGAAACAGCGAGGGTGTACTCCACATGACATCAACCGCAAGCACGATTCTGGTTCTCTGATTCTGAAAGCGCCAGCTAAATACCTGTGCGAACTGTGTGCTGTCGAAAATATCCTTTCCGTTTTTGCAGGTAAAGGCTTTGAGCAGATCATCCTGCCAGAACATTTCAATCACTTCCGAAGGCAGATACACCTTGTTTCCGCCCCATTCAACACAGCGCAGATTTGTACAACAGGGTGAGAATAACGCACCCTCACCGCCAGCAAGCGCCTCGAACACAATATGCCGGAGTTCTCTGCTGTAAACGGCAAATCTCCGGTAGACAGGCGCAGCGCATACGCTGTTTCGGATCACCAGTTTCTTTGTCTCGTACATCAGAGAGAATGACGGAAGAATATCCCCCTGCAGGGAAACGACCGTAAGCTCCTCGCTCTGCGTTTCAGCCGGAAGATATCCGTCATAGGATCTGCCGCTCGCATATCTTGCATCTACATACGGCGGGAAGAAAACGCCCCTTGTACCATCTGGAACGATTACGGTATTGTATCTGCGCTTTTCCGGGCCTGAATATCGTGACTGCGGCGGCGGGCTGTATCTGTCAAAGCCGGCGGAAATCTCCGTGCAGGCAGATAGATCAAACAGCCAATGGTTCTGGTTAAAGCGCCTGACCGAATCTCCGCCGAAGGAGAAACGTACTGCCGGAAATCTCAGACAGACAGGCGCCTGATTCCTTGTGTATGTCTGCACCAGAAGATCAAAGCATCCGCTTATTTCCGGATCGCTTTGCAGGATCAGAAGATAATTCTCTGCGAGCGGCGTAGACATGAACGCATCATATTCCGCGGTCAACCTAGTTTCTGCACCGGCCTGATAAGCAAAGCCGCTGAGACCGCTTTTGTAAAATGCACGCTCACCTATCAATTTGCAGTACTGCGGTATCGTAATATTTGTCAGCGACTCGCAGGTTCCGAAGGCGTATGCCCCGATGCGCTGCACACGCTCCGGCAGGCGAACGTGCGCAAGCGAACGGCAGGCAAGCGCAAAACCATGCGGTATCACCGTTACGTCACCGGCGATCGTAATCGAGCGTACCGTACTCTGCTGGCAGCATCTCTCGCCGATCTTTTTGGCTGTATCAGGAAATTCGATGCTGTTCATTACCCGCTCGAAGAAAACGCGTTCACCCACTTCATTCACAACAGCACCGCCAATCTCCGCCGGTACGGTGATGTTGACTGCGCTGCCCGTATACTGCGTGATTCTGAGACGTCCGTTTGACTTTCTTTTATAGTGCCAGCCCTGACTCCGTGCTTGCTCTGCGGTCAGCGAGATATGTCTGACTGAAACAGGTTCGTCCTTCGGGATATCAGGGACGTAGTAGTCTTTGCGGCTGATCATTCTGGTTTCCATATTCCGCCTCTTTCGTTTCTTGACAAAATCCGTACTCAGTAGTATAATAACAGTACGGTAGTTTATATAAAACACCTGCCGCAAGGCAGGAGAAACAGCTTTGCTGTCCGGTTCGGCACGTATAATTCAACGAGAGAATGTCCTTCATGTTAAGCTGGATACGACGGTTCAACTCCGTCAGCGTGCCTTTATAGCATAATCGAAAGCATATCCCCGGATATGCTTTTTATATAACATAGTCGATACTGGATACTCAAATGCACAAAAGCAAAAACAGGTCTGTCAGCAGATGCTATCAGACCTGTTTTTCTGTCAGATTTTCGTGAATACAGCTCCCGTTCGCCGCAGCCTTTATACCACCGCTTCAAAAACGGTTTTATCCCCGACCTGCACAGTCCTTGTCCCGACCTGCTTGTTCTGATTGAAATTGAAGCTCAGCAGATAGCCCCTGACAATGTGATAATAGTCGAGATACGCTGCAAGCTGCTGCTCGCCGCGCTCGTTGTTTTCCTTTCCGCGCCAGATTTTCATTTCGATGATATACTGTGCGCCGAGGTAGTCGATGATCAGGTCTGTAGGGCGCTGATTGCGCGTCTGTGCTTCAATATAATAATTTGCGGTGCCGTTAATGATCGGGCGCAGGAACAGCAGGAACAACCGTCTGCCTGCATCCTCCAGAAACGCCTCCGGCTGATTTCCGTAAAGCTCTGTATACACAACGACAAACCGTTCAAGAATCCGCTCCATATTGAGCGTACTGTTTTCAATGAACTCATTTTTGTGCAAAGAACCGTCCTGCGCAATCGGGCTGGATGTTTCCTCAACAGACAGAAAATAATTGTAAAGCCGCGTTTCAAAAACGCGGTTCGTGATGGCAGCTTTCCCGCCGCGCTTTGTCACAAAGCAATTACTTTCAGGCCTGTTTTTCTATCAGATATCCATCGATCAGCATATTCGCTTTCCGGCGAAAAGATTGCATGAGACAATCTGCTTGGATATACCAGCCTCCAGAATCATATCCGTTCATCATCTGTATATCAGTTATCACATTATAATCAATGGCTTTTTGCCGAGCAGATCGTCCCATGTTACGGACGCGCCTGAGAGCATATTTCGGACGTAAAAGCTCAGAATATTCTGCGCAGGCTCCGTTTTACTCCCAGTTCTTTGCGTATAATCCCCCCATTGCAAGAAGGGATGCATGATTGCCTTCTTCGGCAACCTGCCCGTCCTGCAATACATAAATCTTGTCGCAGTTCTGAATGGTTCTGAGCCGATGTGCAATCACAATGACCGTGATTCCTTCAAGAGAATCTATCAGATCACGAATCACCCGTTCAGAAAGCGTATCAAGACTGCTTGTTGCTTCATCCATAATTAATATATCCAGTTCCCCATGCAGTAATGCTCTGGCAATCGCAAGCCGCTGTCTCTGACCGCCGGACAGATTCATGCCATTTTCCTCAAGGACCGTATGATACCCCTGCGACAGCTTACGGATAAATTCATCCGCAGCGCATTTCACGCACATTGCCTCAATAGCCTGATCCGATATTTCCGGATTGCCCATACGCAGATTCTCGTAGATCGTATCCGCAAACAGAAATGTATTCTGCGAAATATATGAGATCCTGTCCCGCACCGCCAAAGGATTAAATCCTGAAAGCGAATGACCACCAATCTGAATATCACCCGATTCCGGTTCATAGAACTTCATGAGCAGTTTGGAAACCGTTGTCTTCCCGCTTCCGCTCTCGCCGACGATTGCCGTCTTTTTGCCGTGTTCAAACACAAGCGACAAATCCTTCAGTACCAGATCACGGTTGCCGTATCGGAAATTGACATGCGAAAATACAATATCGTCTTTCAGCGAGTCCGGTGCGGAACCCTCCCGCGTTTCCGGCTTTGCATCCAGCACATCATTCAGGCGCTCCGCTGCAACCGTTGCAGTCTGCATAGTCGGCTGAAGTTCGACAAGACGCTTAACCGGATCAAGGAAAAAGCTCAGCATGTAATAGAACATAAATAACTCCGCCAGCGTCAGTGTACCGCGGATACACAGTCCGGCACCTGCCCAGAGCAGAAGCACAATCCCGACAGAAGCAATCAGTGCGAGCAGTGCATTCTGCACCGAACTCAGAATATTATCGCAGATTGCATAGTCGATGAGCTTCGTATAAAGCTCACGCGCTTTCCGTCTGACGACGTCCATATAATTATAGGATTTGACAGTCTCGACGCCGTCGATCGACTCCTTCACGTAGGATGTCACAACTGCACCCTGCTCCATTTCCTTGTGATTGATCTCTCGCAGCGGCTTACGGAACAACACCAAGACGATCACATACAGCACAAGGACAACCGCTGTCATCAGGAACAGCTTCGGACTCAGCCAGCAAAGGAAAATGCCGCAGCCCGCTGCCATAATACTGTCCAGCACAACCGTGAGCACAGCAGAGGATACCGCCTGCTTAATATTTTCCGTATCGCTGAAACGGGACATGAATTCACCGGTTTTGCGGGTCCCGTAAAACGCCGCAGGCAACTCCATCAGATGATCATAATACCCGAGTGTCATCGGGATATCAACCAGCTTCATCGCTTTTGCAAAGATAATACTTCGCAGTATTTCAAGAACAAAACGCATGCAGTACATGAATATGACAGCCAGACACACGGAAGCCAGTGTCGGGAAAATCTTTATCACAAACGCTGACAGACGTCCGGACAACACATCTATTGTATCCGAAAACCTGTCTCCGTTGGAATCACCCGTTATTTCAATCACTGCCTCGTCTTCATGGTCGTGCAGTTCTTCCGAACCAGCTGATTCGGCGCCGCTCTCATGCGCGTGATCATACTCCAGTTGCACGCCCATATCCTCCAGCAATTCTGAAACAATCTCTGTCTGCGTGTCCTGCACAACATACTGAAACACAAATGAACCTGCAATATTGACAAGCGAAATCAGCAGCGACATGATAATGACAAATGCCAGCATCTTCTTCTGATTGAGCATATACCGGAAGAACTTTGTGAACGATCCCTTTTTCTCATCTCCGGTTTTGAACTGTTCCGTTTTCGCCGCGGTCATAACCTGACCCTGCCACGCTTTCCGGAATACATCAACCGGAACAATCCCCGTAGACGGAGAACCGGGATCACCGACTGTAATTCCCTTTTCATTGATCGCCCAAATCACAACATAATGCTCAAATCCATGCTCGTTAATGATCCGCACAATAATCGGCAGATCAAACTCCCGCTTTGCAAGACTGTCGTTCAGTTCCTTCCAGTTGCCCGCAAGACATTCGGCTTTCAGCCCGATCTCAGCCGCACCGGTCATCAAGCCGTACATGTTTGCGCCCATGTTATCGACCTTAATAAGCTCCCGCAGTCTGGCAATCGGCAGCTTCAAACCGTAGAACTCGGCGATCATTGCAAGGCAGGCGGCACCGCAGTCTTTCTCGTCATGCTGCTGAATATGCGGATATTTCAAATACATCTCTCCTCTGCATTAGGAATTCTTTGTCAGACCTTCAAAAAATCATGACAATCTCCGGTACTATACACACTGAACACCAAACCATGTTCACAAGTATCTGCCCGCCCTCATCCAGAGAGCGGGCAGACAGAGTTTATCTGATTTATGATTATACGGCCTTCCAACTTCCAGGGAGAGCACAATTCGGACAAAATCTCGGCTTAGACCAGTACTGCGTAATATTCTTAATATGCAACAGCCAGCATTTGGTAACCATAATCTGCCAGCCGCAGTAGTTGCACTGATAAATCGTCCAACCGCCGTTTACATTGCGTGCTTCATCATTCGACATTTTTCTCATAATATTTTCCTCTTTTCTGATTGAATTTACATGAACCCGTCCTTCCGGATCGTCTCATGCGTAGTGCAATAATTATAATAAAGATTTCAAAGGTTCATAGAGTCGGATGACTCATTGGATAAAAAGTTACACTTTCTTCCAGCTGTGGTCTGCCCAGCAATTCGGACAATATACCGGCTTTGTAGGATACTTGGTAATGCCGGCAAACCATACAAGCCAACCGACCATAATTTGCCAACCGCAGTTCTTGCATTCATAGATTGTGTAACCGCCGTTTACGCTACGTGCTTCATCAATAGATAACTTTCTCATGTTTTTAACCTCGTTTCTTAGTACATTTTGTGGTTTGACGTAGAAGCCCTCTTTGCAGAGAGCGATTGGAGCGGTCTGGAAAACAGACCTTTTGCCTTGCCGACCAGTCAGACAGCATCACTTCCCGGGATCATACGTTTGCGCAACGCGGTTGCTTGACGGTCAGCGTTCAAATCATCCTTTCACCTCACTTTATGTTAAATTATATGAAAATCCAGCCGTTCAGTTGGAATTTCTTGCTAAAGCTGTCTTGCATATTATAGCACATTCCAATTCATTTGTCAAGGTCTCGTTTTTCAATCCTTCATTTAAGGAAAACATGTGATAATTCTCAGAGGTAGTATATATGAAACCGGAAATCAGAAAAATCGAAACCAGAAGTGATTTAACAGCAAAAGAATTGTGATTTGATTTAAGGTAGGCTTTCTGCCACAGGATCACAATGATCCAGCAGCAGCTTTCTTTTCGTATCAAACCGGTAATAATGATTCGATGTATAGCATACTCCTTATACTACAATAATCATATTCAGAGGAGATATGTATGAAACCGGAAATCAGAAAGATCGTAACCAAAAGTGCTTTGTTCTTTGGGGTTCTTGCAGTCAGCGCCGCAGAAACTGCCTTTTCAGTAAAACCGCAAACATTGCGAAAGCAAGCGCAATTCTGTATGCAATCGCTGTCACCGCACAAGCAAACGGACTGAACACAGAGCAGTACCTGACAGAGCGGTTCTCGCAGCCTTCCATTCAATACTTGATACTAGAACAGACCCACCTTTAAAGTGAGTCTGTTTCTTTGATAGCATATGTTGTCGGTTTACGCTTACGTTTTTTCTGTGTTTTGCATGATGCCGGTCTGTCAGAGATCCGTTATTTCTTGAGCAGATCATCCCATGTGATCATTTTGCCGGCAACAGCCGTTTCCGTGTAATAAATCAGAATCAGCTGCGCATCCTCAACGTCAACCTTTGCATCCCCGTTGACATCCGCACCGCGGAACTGCACTCCGTTCAGGATCATGCCGTTTCCGGCAACCTGCTCCGTATAGGCTTTCAGCGTCAGCTGCGCATCGTCAATACTGACGGTTCCGTCCAGCACGACATCGCCCTTCAGATCATCCAGCGCCATGAAGAACCGCTGATGATAATTTGCATAGGATTCCAGCGAGGAATCCTTGTAGCTGATGATTGTTCCGGTAAATCCGCCGTTTTCATCGTTTGTGAACAGCGAAGGATCGCTGATGAAGCTGACCGTCGGATTATAGGCCGTGACAAAGTGCAGATCCCTGCAGTTGAAAAACGCCTTATCCTTGATTGCAATGACGCTTGCGGGAATCGTGATCTCCTGAACATCCTTCAGATCGGAAAATGCATTTTCACCGACGAACATGACCGGCAGCCCGCCGACCATGCTTTCCAGCACAGTTTTTACCGTCATCTGCGTGTTCACATAGCCGGTGATCTCCACATAGTCACCCATGTTCTTGTAGTACACACCTTCATAGAGGAACAGGCCGTCTTTATCAAAGACGGGGTTCGCAGTCGTCGTGACGGTGCCGATAGAATCGGATGTCGTAACGGTTGTGGTGACAGTTGTGGTGACGGCCGGCGTTGTCTCGGTGACGATATATTCCGTGGGATCGATCTCCTCAAACCGGAAGCCGAACCGGTCTGCATATTTCTTCGCCCATGAATCGGCAGGCCCGCGGATGACGCCGTTATAGTACGGATCCATAGCGTCCGTGCCGTTGCAGAGCGTTGTGGCATCCAGCGCAAGTTCACAGTCTGCGCCGAGGAAGGTTACGCTCTCTAGCGCCGGCATGACGCCGAGATCGGCAATCGTGACCGATGCCGGAATCACAAGATGTTTCAATGTTTCGGAATTCTGGAACGGCGTGTTGAAGATCGCACCGACCGGCACGCCGCCGATCTGCTGCGGAACGGTCAATGTTTCCGGCAGCTCCCCGACATAGCCTTTGATCGCAATGCCGTGGAAGTCGCGGTCGTAGATGAATCCGTCAGATACATGTTCCGGAACGGTGGTCACGATGTTTTCCGGATCCAGCGGTTCAAATTTGTAGTTGCATTTCTTTGCATATGCTTCTGCGGTTGAGCCGACATAGCCGCGGATTGTGCCGCGGAAGTAGCCCTTGTTGGCTGCCGAATCCGCTTCGGTGCTGATTGTGGTGCGGCCGCTGATTTCGCATTCCGGATTCAGGATGGTGACAGTTTGCAGGGCGGTGCAGTTTGCAAAGGCCATGCGGTCCACCTTTTTCACGCTCTCCGGCAGCGTGATACTCTCCAGTCCCGTGCAGTCTGCAAAGGCCATGAACGGAACCGTCTGCAGCGACTCCGACAGCGTGACGTTCTTCAGATTCTTGCAGTAGCGGAAGATCTGTTCGCCGAGCACGTTCACGCTGTTTGCCAGTTTCACGGACTGTAGCGATTCACAGTTTTCAAAGGCATGGTTGCCGATGATTGTGACGGTGTTCGGGATCTCGACGGATTCGAGTGAAGTGCAGAGCTGGAATGCGTTGTCATCAATACCGAGAAGGCCCTCGGAGAAGTTGATCTTTTTCAGCTTGCTGCAGGCACAGAAGCCGTCCTTGTAGATAATCATGACGCTGGACGGCAGTGTAAGCGTCACGATTTCAGTCTTTTGCATGAACCCCTTTTCCGCGATGCCGAGCACGGGCTTTCCGTTGTACTCCGCGGGAATCACAAGGTCTGCGGGAATCTCGCCGCTTTCATAGCAGAGCAGCACTCCCTCGTCCGGTACGGAACTCTCTCCTGCGGTGAGTGCTGCGGGCAAATGCGTCTGCTGTGCTGCGGATGCGGGCGCAGAAAGGCCGGTACATGCAAGTGCAGCTGCACACAGAACGGCCAGCTTCCGGAATACGATCACGTTCATCATCCTTTCATCAGAACAGTTTTGTCAGCAGAACCGATAATCAAATTATAACACAATCTCCGGTGATTTGCAAGCATATTTGCAATTATCGGTACGGCAGATGTGCAAACACAGGTTTATGATATTTATTCGATGATGTTGGCTTGATCCTTGAAAGCCTTCTGATGCGAAGAAGCAGGAAACGCAGCTGCGGTACGGGAAAGCGCCTTGCCGGAATGCAGCAAGAAGCAGCTTTAGACCGTTATTGTAAAATGTGTAAGCAGCTCCATAAAAAGAAGCCTGTCATGAAATGTGCACACCATTCCAGGACAGGATACAAGAAATAACGTGAATTATTCACCTCTTGCGCACTTGACCCGTAATATGATTTCTGCAGCAGAATCACAATGATTCAGCGGCAGTTTCCTTTTCGTATCAAACCGGTTATAATGATTCGGTGTATAGCATACACCTTATACTACAATAATTATATTCAGAGGTGGTATGTATGAAACCGAAAATCAAAAAGATCGTAACCAGAAGTACTTTGTTCTTTGGGATTCTTGCAGTCAGCGTCGCAGGAATGCAGCTTGCCGTTCTGCGGAATGAAGAAAATGCACCCGATGCAGTCTCCGTATCCGCCGAGCAGTCCCCTGTCATTGTACTGGACGCCGGACACGGCGAATCAACTTAAACTAAGTCGCAAAATGCACGCAGCGCCCCGCGGGGCGCTGCTGTTTTTATCGTAGATTCGTTTGTTTTAATATCGGGTTTCTTCACAGCACAGATGATAGTCCGGTCTATCAATCTGCAAAGTCACCGGATACATACTCATTTGTGGAGTTCCCTTCATGATGTCCTGTTATGCTATCTCCCGTCAGATTGAACTTTGAATGCAGACAGTTGCTATCTGAAAGCAAACCTCAACAGTGATTCCGAGAAAATGCTCGGTCTGGAGAGCTGCTTCGTCTATAGGCCTTTTCAATTTGGCACTCTTGATCTTACTGAAATCTACTTGACTTCTCTGCGAAAATCATATATAATATATCATAGTATTATAATAGATTTACTATGTTTAGGTGGTGGCGTATGTTAAACCAATTTTCAAGGACGCAATTATTACTCGGCAAAGAGAGCATCGAGCGCCTGCAAAATGCCCGTGTGGCGGTGTTCGGTATCGGCGGTGTAGGCGGATATGTCTGTGAGGCGCTGGTGCGCAGCGGCGTGGGCGCTTTTGAGCTGATCGACGATGACAAGGTCTGCCTGACCAATCTGAACCGACAGATCATTGCGACCCGAAAAACGGTCGGTCAATACAAGGCAGAGGTCATGCGTGACCATATCCGGGAGATCAATCCCGATGCGGCGGTGAACATTCACAAGTGCTTTGTCCTTCCTGAAAACATTGATGATTTTCCCTTTGCAGACTATGACTATGTGGTTGATACGGTGGACACTGTGTCGGCAAAGCTGGCACTTGTTACGAAATGTCAGGCGCTTCATGTGCCGATCATCAGCTGTATGGGAGCAGGAAACAAACTGGACGGCAGTCAGTTCCGCGTGGCAGATATTTACGATACCAAGGTATGTCCCCTTGCGCGGGTGATGCGGTATGAGTGCCGCAAGCGAGGTGTGAAGTCGCTGAAAGTGGTCTATTCCGAGGAAAAGCCCACAAGACCGCTGGAAGATATGTCGATCAGCTGTCGGACACACTGTATCTGTCCGCCGGGTACGAAGCATAAGTGTACGGAGCGAAGGGATATTCCCGGAAGCGTGGCATTTGTGCCGTCCATTGCCGGACTACTGATTGCAGGAGAGGTCGTGAAAGACCTGACATCAATGGGAAATGCGAAGGACACCCGAAGAAGCCGCGGACAATAATTTTTGCTGCCTGTGCGCAGGAATGTGCAGAGGACATGCGGATGAGGTGCAGCAATGAATGATACGATTGAAATAACGCTCGACGAATTTTTGAAACTACCAAAGGACAGCTATTTGCTGATTGACACACGAACTAAGGTATCCTATCAGCTTGGTCATATTGAGGGGGCTGTTTTCTGCCATGAAGATATCAGGTCAGCAGGCAATCGCAAGCTGATATTCTACTGTCAGTACGGCATTCAGAGTGTTGAAACAGCAGAGCAGTTCAGAACACGCGGCTTTCAGGCTTACAGTCTGAAGGGCGGATATGCGGCGTGGCTGAAAAATCAGTTTCACGCTCTGGACACAGATGAATTGGAACGCTATGACAGGCAGATCACTCTGGCGCAGGTCGGACTGACTGGGCAGCTGAGGCTCAAAAATGCGGCAGTGCTTATTATAGGTGCCGGCGGTCTTGGCTGTCCCTGCGGTATGTATCTTGCCGCCGCAGGTGTGGGCCGGATCGGCATTATCGACCATGACGAGGTGTGTCTTTCTAACATGAACAGGCAGGTCGCTCATCGTGAGACAGGCAAGAATAAGGCTGTCTCGCTGAAAAATATGCTTGAAGGTATCAATGACAAGATACAAGTGACGGCATACCCAGAGCGTTTCAGTACAGATAACGCCGCTGAGCTGCTTGTCGGATATGACTTTGTGATCGACTGCACGGATACTGCCGAAACCAAATTTATGGTGAATGACCTGTGCGTGCGATATGATAAGCCCTACTGCTACGGCGGTGTGATCGGCTTTGAGGGACAGGTGATGACGGTCATTCCGCACAAAACAGCCTGCCTGAGATGTATTTTTGAAGAGCCGCCTACTGGCTGTGAGACCTGTGAAAGCCACGGCATCATTGGCGCAGCGGCAGGCATGACAGGCTGTATCCAGGCACTTGAAGCGATCAAATATATCACTTCTCTGGATAGTCTTCTGACTGATAAGATGTTCATTTTTGATATGCTCACCATAAAAACAAGAACTGTTAAATTTGGCGGTATCAATTCAGGGTGCAGTATATGTCAGAATTAACAGGAATAGAAACTGGAATTGTCAAGAAATGTGCAGTCAGAGAACACCCAAAATCTGTAATAGACAGGTATCAGGCGGCATGGTGAGCCAGCCCGGTTGAAGATCTTAGTGCCACAGATGGGAGCACTCGTTGAATCAGTTACATTTGTCATA
>JAEEGL013582216.1_pt1 | contig 28521 bp, 19 predicted proteins | sample 9134231 | NCBI WGS metagenome assembly JAEEGL01 (sample SAMN16246548, study PRJNA631951) | gut metagenome | biome: gut microbiome; feature: rumen; material: fiber-attached | host: Bos | place: Iran: Karaj | collected 2018-10
AACAGACAGCTTGGTATCACAACTGGTATCCAGGCAAAGTCAAGTGAGAAACTGTCATCCGGTTACAAGATCAACAGAGCAGCAGATGATGCAGCAGGTCTTGCAATTTCTGAAAAGATGAGACGTCAGGTAAGAGGTCTTACACAGGCTTCTGCAAACGCTCAGGATGGTATCTCTGTAGTACAGACAGCTGAAGGTGCTCTTAACGAAGTTCATGAGATGCTTCAGAGAATGAACGAGCTGGCTACAAAGGCAGCTAACGACACATTGCAGACAACTGACCGTCAGTACATCCAGTCAGAGCTTAATGCTCTTTCAACTGAGATTGACCGTACTCAGGCTGCAACAGAGTTCAACAACAAGAAGCTTCTTGATGGATCCTTCACAGGAATGAAGTTACAGGTTGGTTCAGAGACTGATTCTGAGAACCAGATCAACATCGACATCAGCCAGATGAGTGCTGAAAAGATTGGCGTTCAGACTGACAACATTAAGGTTACAACTCATGATCTTGCAAAGACTGCAATGAGCAACATCAAAGATGCTCTTCAGAGCGTATCTGAGCAGAGATCTAACCTTGGTGCTATCCAGAACAGACTTGAGCACACAATCAAGAACCTCGACAACGTAGTTGAGAATACACAGGCAGCTGAATCACAGATTCGTGATACAGATATGGCTACCGAGATGGTTAAGTATTCTAACAACAACATCCTTGCACAGGCTGGTCAGTCAATGCTGGCACAGGCTAACCAGACAAATCAGGGTGTTCTTTCACTTCTCGGTTAATTCTAATAAAGCAATTGTTACAAACGTCTGTTGAAAACATTGCGACTACCTGAGAAGGGCTCCGGCATTGCCGGGGCCCTTCTTTTATACTGAATTGTTGCAGACACCAATAAAAATATCTTTCAAAATGTTAAAATAATTATCTTTTTGATAGAATTTTACAGATTCTTTGCATTTCTCCGGTGAAGGAATCTTCTTTGTCCCATTGGATATGTCATCCAAAATCCTTGCCAAGCCATCAGCGTCATCAAAGCCGAAATAATAGCCGTTCTCACCTTCTTTTAAACATTCCAATGCCCCCTGATGAGGAGTGCTGATCATCATTTTTCCCATAGCCAATGCCTCTATACCCGATATCATTAGCCCTTCATAGTCAGAGGCTGAAACAAAAGCAGTAGCATCCTGCATAAATAATAAAGGATTTTTCTGCCATCCAAGAAAGCTTACACGGTCTTTTAAGCCAAGCATTTCGACCCATTCTTCGCATTTATCTCTTAATTCTCCATCGCCTATGATCTTTAGTTTCCACATGGATTTTGCTTTGTATAACGCTTCAAGGATAATATCCACTCTTTTAATTGGTGCAAGCCTTCCTACATAAGCAAGAATTCTATCATCTATTGATATATCAGATTCAGGAATATCGTGTAATATTGGATTTCCAACAGTATATACGACTGCATCGCTTCTACCTGCTTTTAATTCATTTCTTATATGGCTATTGATTGCAAGATGATAGTCTGCTTTAAGAAGTTCAGGAACACCCCCGTTTCCACTTTGAGCATATTTTTGGATTTCACTATGTACCCATGAGAACAGGACGGTATTAAGCCCACGCATTTCAATGACAGCTCTGCAAGCTGCCACTGCTAATGGCTCATTGCAGGCTACACATATATCCGGAGTACCTAACTGATCAATGAATAGATTATAGCCTGTGGCACAATAACTGGCATTAACGAATTCTTTATCGTCTTTTAGAAAATATGCTTTTTCATAGCCATGCAAATACCCTATCCCGGGTGTCATATGTAGTATTCTAAGATCGAATAACTGAGACGGGAGATTCTGAGTCCAGGAATATATTACATCTTCAATACCGCCCTGACGTCCGCCATAAGGGCAAACAACATCTATAACTATTTTGCGCATAGATTCACCTGTCTTTCTTATGTTTATTTTATCATAGCCGTTGTACATTTACTGCAAAACTATACGATATAGTGATAATTTTGGTAAAATAGTATATGACAGGAAAGGGGAAATAATCATGGATAATAACAAAGTATGTTTTATTTCATGTATAGATAATGAAAGTGATGAGCCGAGGATACTTGAAAACATAAGCAGGTTAGAAGTTCCGGCAGGGATTGAAGTGGAGTTTTTAGGAGTTACAATGGCCAAATCTATGTGTGCCGGGTACAATGAAGCTTCTGAAGCCAGTGATGCAAAATATAAGATTTTTTTTCGCAAAGAAATTGAATTTACAAATTTAATGATTATCCATGATATTATTGCTATTCTCAATAGCTCAAGAAAAATCGGGGCTGTTGGCGTTAGTGGGGTCATGAAAATGCCGGTAGATATGATGCCGGAACATGGAATTTTATATGGTGCGGATACTGATAATTCGATAGGCGTGGATGAGAACTATATGGAAGTTGAAGCTATTACCGGAGATTTAATTGCTACAGCTATTGATATTTCTTGGGACGAAAAGGATTGTGATGATTTTTATATGTTTCCGGTTTCTGTGTGCGGACAGCTTAAAAGAGATGGCTATAAGATTGTTATAGCCGGACAGGGAACAGAACCGTGGACTGTGACCTACAAAGATTATGCTTATAAATATAATGAACTTACCGAGAAGACCAGAAAAGTAATGTGGGAAAAATATCATGGAATATTTGGGCTTAGGGATTTTGATAAACGATATGGAGTACTCTATTTTTCAGAACTTGCGGCAGAAGATATTGTATGGCCACTTATAAAAGAGGGCAAAGATTTTGAGATTGTTAAGCTTGGAATATCTATTTACAGCAATAGCGAAGAAGACCGAATAAAAATGGCAGAATATGTCAGAGCACATCATATGGATGTACTGGTGTCATTTGATTTTTCTCCATTGGTTTCCGGAGTATGCGAAGAGAACAGAATAAAATATATATCATGGGCATATGATTGCCCACTTCAAGCTTTGTATGACAAAGCGGTCAGGAATGATTGTAACTACTTTTTCCTATTCGATAGAAAACAGTTGGAATCGACGCAAAATAACGGAGCAAAACATGCATACTATCAGCCTTTGGCTACTAATGTCGACAGATTGAAGGGCTTAAAATTTACAGAAGAGGACAGGATAAGGTTTGGATGTGATGTATCATTTATCGGCAGCCTTTATGAAGATAAAGTGTATGAGCTTATATGGGAGAGGCTATCTGAAAAAGCCAAAGCAGATTATAAGGCAGTATTTGAGAGCGCATTTGGTATTTGGGATGGCATTGACAGAATAAATGGTGTGCTAGCCAAAGAAACTATTGATGAAATAGCTGCAATGGACAATACAAAACTTTCTGAAGACTCATTGATGAGCGCAGATGAATATTATGTGGGTAGAATTCTGGCAAGGGAACTGGCATACAAGGAAAGAATCGGAATACTGAAGGTTATATCAGGATATGATTATAAATTTTATTCAGGATCTACCACAGTCAAGGTTGAAGGAATAACGGTTCAGCCCCCTTTAAATTACGCAACAGAGCTACCTAAGGCATATTCTCTCAGTAAGATAAATATCGGAACAACTCTGCATTCTATTACTTCAGGCATTCCTTTAAGAGTTTTTGACATATTGGGATCCGGTGGCTTTTTGCTTACAAATTATCAGCCTGAAATAGATGAACTATTTAAAGTCGGAGTTGAGATAGAAGTATATAAAAACCTGGAAGAACTGAACGATAAAATCCGCTTTTATCTCAGTAACGAAAATCTCAGAAAGAGAATCGCTCAAAATGGATATAAAAGAGTAGAAAGTGACTACAGTTATCACAAACAATTTAAGAAAATACTGGATGTAATGAAAAAGATATAGGCTTAAAAGCCATTTTTGCTTAGGCAAAAATGGCTTTTAACATCTTTGTAACAGCAATGGGATAAGTGTATTCATTACAAACTTTTTCATACCCTGCCATCAGTATAGAAAGGCGCTCATTTTCATGTGAAAGAAAGAACTTTACAAGTTCACGCATCTCTTCAAAATCATGGTATACAACGATTTCTTTTCCAATATCAAAGAGTTCGCCTAATTCAGGCTGATAATTGGTCAGAATGAAGCCACCGGCGCCGATAATATCAAAAGTTCGAAGGGGAGCACCGGAGAAAATGCTATGTAGTGTTGTGGCTAGATTTATTTTTGATAGATTGTACGCTTTAGGTAGTTCATTAAGGTATTTTAAAAATGGTTTATACAAAACGCCGGGAATCTGATCTTTTTCTTTGGCATCTGCACCATACCATATAGGAGTAAAATCCTTTATGGCCTCCATCATTAACCTGCGCTCTGTGTAGGCTACAGCCCTGGCTATCACTACCTCTTCAAAGTAAGATTTATTTGGAATTCCCAGTTTTTTGTTAGGATCTTCTGAAGAAAGATCAAGCAATTGCCCAAGTAATTCGTTAGATATTCTATTATGGATACGATCAATACCATCCCATTTTCCCATCATATCATATGCAATATTGTCTAATTCATTCTTGTAATGATCATCAAGCCTGCTTCTGTAATAGGAATATCGTCCATCGATGTATTGCATGCCGACAAATGACAGATCACAGGAAAAATCAGCTTCATCTTCAGCAGTAATTACCAGTTGTCCCGTTCTTGTAATGTTTGCAGCAAGCGGCAGATAACTGGCATGTTGTAATTTGCGATCAATACATTCCTGCAACAGGTATTTATCGAAAACAAAGAAATAATTGCACGGATTATGGGCTTCATCATCAAATAATGACTGCAGCGGGCAGTCATAAAGCCATGATGCGTAAGGAATTGATAATGTATTACAAGCGAAGGATACAGTAGGGGAGAAATTCATCGTAAATACGACATCAGTTTTTGACTGTTTAATATATTTTACAAGACGTTCTGCTTCGGCTTCATCGAAGTCCAATACTTTACAGGAAAGCTCGAAGCTGTCGCAATTATGACCTTCTTCCTGAAGCCCCCATAAAACATCATCCAACATAAGATCTTTTGATTTAACTAAAAGACAATTCTTTTGAGTCATCACTTAGCTCCCATACATCAGCAAGTAAAATAAATGTATTAACAATAATATTTTATCAGATTATTATACTTTTCACATAGATTGGTATGATAAAATATTATTGGGTAGCTTTGTTAAATTGCTGATGAAAAGGGTTGGATCTTATGAAAATTCTTTTTCTTGATTGGAAAAGTCTGGGGAATCTGGATATCACAGATGCCTTGAAAAAAATGAAATGGTCAGGTGAAAATATCAGCGTCGAGATGTACCCATTCGATAACCACAGCGAGAGAGATGATAAAGTTCTTGAGCAGAATTTTTTATCTGACTTAAAAACATCAAATCCTGATTTTGTGATGTCATTCAACTTTTTTCCACTAATTTCAAAGGTGTGTGAAATTGCCGGAGTGAAATATATCTCATGGGTATATGATAACCCTGCTGTTAATTTGTATTCATATACGCTTATTAATAAATGTAATTATGTGTTTTTATTTGATTCGCAAATGTATGAATCCTTTGCTTCTCAAGGAATAAAGACTGTATATTACCTTCCGATGGCAGCACCTGTCGAAAGGTATGACAATTTTTTTTCGGATGATGCGACCAAAAAGAAGTACGGAGGACAAATTGCATTTGTTGGAAATCTGTACACTGAAGGGCATAACTATTATGACCGGATAAAAGATGATCTTTCTGACTATTCGAGAGGGTATCTCGAAGGGTTGATGAAGTCTCAAATGTCGGTTGCCGGGATAAACTTTATAGATAAAGTGATACCGGGTAATGTAATGAAAGAGATGGTAGATGCTTTTGGCGCTAAACCGAATTATGACGGGGTTGAAACATATGAGTACATCTATTCAAACTATGTGATCAATCGAAAGATAACTGCAGTGGAAAGATGTGAGATTTTGACAATGCTTGGAGAACGCTATCCGGTTAATCTATATACCGGAGATAAAGGCTTTAATCCTATAGGAATTTCCAACAGGGGAAAGATAGACTATTACGATGAAATGCCTTACGTTTTCAAAAACACGAGTATTAATCTGAATATCACTCTTCGTAGTATTCAAAGGGGAATCCCACTTAGATGTATGGATATAATGGGATGCGGCGGATTTCTTTTGACGAACTATCAGGAAGATTTGTTGAATTTTTTTGTTCCGGGAGAAGACTTTGTTTACTATGAGGACAAACAGGATCTCATGATGAAAGTGGACTATTATCTTGAAAATCCGGAAGAAAGAGAAGCAATTGCTCAAAATGGATATAGAAAAGTTAAGGATTATCACAGTTATAAACAAAGACTCGAAACTATTTTTGAAACTGTAACGAGGTGAAATTGATTTGACTTTTTTGTTATATGACCTTAATGGATCGCTGATCATAAATGATATACGGTTCTATTTGGAAAGGATGGGGCATAAATGTAATTACGTGCTTTATCTTCTAAAGGACAAATGCCGGGACGATCAATTTTGTGGTGAGATGAGAACTGAACTGAGCAGAAATAAATATGATGCGGTGTTTACCACAAACTATTATCCAATTGTTGCTCAGATCTGCTATGAGTGCTCCATTCTATATTATTCCTGGAGCTATGACAGCCCCCCTGAGATACAGACGCTTGAAACTATGGATTATCCTACCAATCGTATTTTCTTTTTTAGTAAATACGATTATAAACACTTCAGGGAAGATTGTGGGATAGACAATGTTTATTACCTTCCTTTGGCGGTAAATATTGAAAGGCTTTCAAAGATAAGGAAGAACGGCACAGGATATACGTCCGATGTGTCTCTTGTTGGAGGACTTTATCATTCTAAGTTTCTTGAGCTAAGGAAGATAATGTCTGACGAACAGAAAAAATATGTTGATGCAGTAATACAGGTACAGCTAAAACACAGTGGATGCGGAGTGGTAGAAGCAGCAATCAATGACGATTTTGTTAAAAGCGTATGCGAGTTTTACAGGCAACAATCGGAAACTGCGGTGCAACCGAGCAAAGAATCACTGTTTTATTATTTATGTGCCCATATTACCCATTTGGACAGAGTCTCTGTACTTAGAATATGCGCAGAAAAAGGCTATAGAACCAACCTATATCTGGGAAGAATATCGGATGGGGATAAGGAGCTTCTTAGCAAAAAAGGTGTTATCCTAAACCCTTCTGTTTCATATGAAGAGGGCATGCCACAGGTATTTATGAGCAGCAAGATCAATTTAAATCCTACATTGAGAGCTAATAGGACCGGAATAAACTTAAGAATCGTGGATGTCCTTGGAACAGGAGAGTTTCTCTTAACTACTCACCAACAGGAATTAGATGATTTCTTCTATGAAGACGAGATAGTGACATATGAAACGCTGGAAGAGGAGATTGAAAAAATAGCCTTTTATCTTGATCATGATGACATAAGAGACAAAATAGCTAAAAAAGGTCAGGAGAGAGTAAAAAAAGATTTTAATTATGTGGATCGTTTAAACAGAATGCTTTCGTTTTAGGAGATAAGGATGGCAGATTCAGAACACTTTAGCACGCTGATAGTTATAACTCCAAAGGATTGCCGGAGAGTATTGCCCCTTTACCCAAGGCTTATAAAAAGTATCAACTATGGAGAAATCTGTTTTGTTGGTACATCTGAAGTAGGGGAAATCGTAAAAGCAGATTCACTTATAGGAGATAAAGTCAAGGCAATTAACGAAGATGATATTATTCCTTTTGATGAAGTTCATAAATGCATGTCAAGGAAAATGGAAAATCTCCTTGCCGGAAGACAGCTTCCAAGAGGCGTTACAGGGTGGTATTATCAGCAATTTTTGAAGATGCAGTATGCCCTTACATGTCCGGATAAATACTATATGGTCTGGGATGGAGATACGATTCCATGCAGAGAGCTTGTCATGTTTCAGGAAGAGTCCGGAAAACCGTATTTAGACCTTAAGCATGAGTATCACAAGGAATACTTTGATACTATGGCTAAAATCCTGCCGGGCTTTGGAAAAATGATAGAGAGATCATTTATCTCAGAACATATGCTTTTCTGCACTGATATTATGCGACAACTCATTAAAGATATTGAGAATAATGAAAGTATTCAGGGAACAAGATTTTGGGAGAAGATCATCAATGCGATTGATGATGATAAAATTCAGGATTCTTCATTTAGTGAGTTTGAAACATATGGAACCTATGTCGCTCTAAAATATCCGACGGTATATATGTTAAGAGACTGGCATTCATTCAGGCAGGGAGGAACTTTTTTCTCTATAGATACGATCTCAGACAGAGACTTTGAATGGCTTGCAAAAGATTTTGGTGCTATTTCTTTTGAAAAAGGACATGAAGTAAGGGAAGACAACAAAAATCTTTTTGATAACCCATATTATCAGGAAAAACTTACACCTAAACAGATGCTTCAAGCTGCACAGCTGGAGTATCAGGAAGGATATAAAGAAGTCTGGACAGATGATAAGACTGTGTGCTCTAATGCAAATTCTACAGAAGGGGCATTTGATTCTGATGATGTAGTACCTGAGGACAGGCTGAAATATCTTGATAACGACACATATCTTGAGTATGAAAAACTTGGAGACAAGCTCGTTGGCAAGAATGATAATCAGGCTTTTCTTTGCTTTGAAAATGCAGAATTTTTATGTCGCGACGAGAAGAACAAAGAAATTATCAGATTCAAGAAGGATAAACTACAGACAGAAGGCAAGGTAAAGGTCAATAAAGCAGCTATTGTAGTTTTGTCTTACAATAATGCTTTTTATATTCAAAGATGTATTGAGAGCATATATACAAACTGTAATCCCGACAGCTGCTTGTTAATGATATTTGATAATGGCTCTAGTGATGGGACCAGAGAGTGGCTTTCAAGGTGGGGAGAAGAACATGATGAGGCAATTGTAATTCTTAATGAGGATAATTTAGGATTTTCCGGAGGAAATAATGCCTGCTGTCAATATCTTCCCGAAGGATATGACGTTTTTTACTTGAATAATGACACCAGGATCCCGCCCAATGCATTATTTTGGATGAGGATGGGACTGTATTCATCTGAAGATGTGGGAGGAGTAGGTGCTGTACAGAATTATGCGATTACAGATCAATTGGAAGATGTAAAATTTGATATTCCTGAGCAATACGTAGAATATGGTGCCAAAAACAATGTTTATATGGACAATCCTTATGAAGAGCAAAGCGTGTTGTGCGGTTTTGCAATGATGATAAGCCGAAAAATGTATGAAGAAACCGGCGGATTTGACGAACAATTCAATCCGGGATTCCTTGAGGATGACGATCTCAGTCTTAATATAAGGCGACTTGGGAAGAAACTGCTCGTTTGTCACAATGCATTTGTTTATCATGCCGGAAGCCAAAGCTTTGGCAAAAGAGATGATGTAAATGAATTGTTTAAAAAGCATCGGGAAATAATTAAGGAAAAATGGGGATTTGACAGTAGAATATTTGCAGCTATGAGCGAGAATGAGCTTTCTTTTGCCAGGTCTTTATCAGAGAAGGGCTTTGATGGTAACAGTGAATTCAGCCTGGTGCATTTAGGCTGTGGCTGCGGCAATATGCTGGGACACATTCATTATCTTTTCCCAAAAGCAGAGCTGGCAGGTGTCGAAGAATTAGAAGGTGTCAGGGAATACGCTATTGGATGCATTGCAATATATGGATCATCAGATGATCTGCCAAAGCCTTTAGAAAAATATGATATTGTCGCAAAGAATTTGGGATAGAAGCACAGCATAGGTATTGGGATTGTATTGAGATTAGAGGGAAGCGTTATGCCTGAAAAAATCTTATTTCTGACTCACGTTCTAAATAACTCCGGAGCGCCGCTTGTTCTGAATGATATGGTGAAAATGTGTTGTAATAACGGGATGCACGTAGAAATCGTAGCGCTGGAAGATGGACCACTTCGAACAGAGTATGAAGCTGCCGGAATTCCGATAATGATTGCAGATAATTTCCTTGATTATATTGAGGCCTGGCGTTCTTTGTTTAGCAAGTTTGATATAGTAGTTGCAAACACACTGCTATGTATAGAAGCAATCTATATCTTGAATACTACTAATGTTCCAACAATCTGGTGGATCCATGAGCCTGAATACTGGTTTAAGGAATATGTGCCGATTTTTCCAAAAAAAGAGGAACTTAAAAGCAATATTCATATTTATGGGGTGAGCCCTATAACGAATGAGCTGATAAAAGAGTACTGTGGATATGAGTCTAAGCTCCTTCCGTTTGGAATAGCGGATAGAAAGGATGATTTTACTAAGAGCAAGCCAAAGAATGATGCTGTCAGGTTTATATTGCCTGCAACATTTTCCAGGGTAAAGGGACAGGATATTTTGGTCAGAGCAGTAGAAACTCTTTCTGATGATGTGAGAAGTAAATGCCTGTTCAGACTATGCGGAGCAATTAACAGAGCTGAGAAAGATTACTATAATGCAGTGGAATCAGGCGCTGCCCAATATACGGAGATTGAAATGCTTGGAGCATTAAGCCATGATGAAGTGCTGAAAGTAATGGCTGATTCTGACTTCTGCATTGTCCCATCCAGAAGTGAACCTTTCTCAGCAACTGCTGTGGAAGCCATGATGATGGAAATTGTTCCACTAATATCCGATGTATGCGGTGTAAAGGACTTTGTTAGTGACACGGAAAACTGTTTCGTTTTTCCGTCAGGCGATGCTGAAGCTTTAGCTAAGGCCATAACAAATGCTGTAAAGCTAATCAGGAAAAAAGAACAATACGCTATAGTTTCAAAAAATGCAAGAAAATGTTACGAAAACAATTTATCAACAAAGGTCTTTGAAAAAAAAGTTATGAGCGTTTTTGATGAGATTTCAAGAAAAGGCTAGAACTACCATGAATATTGTGGAATATTTTTATAGCATTTATGATATTGTCGCTAATTATGAAAACGACAGGCGAACAAGAATCGAGGCTTTTCATAAATTAGCCGACTTTATTTGTAGTATGCAGAAACCAAAGCCGTACATAATAACTATGGTAAACGCTTTGCTGGAGGAGTTTGAATCTTCGACAACCTCAAACGAATTTGTAATCATGGTTATGAATGAGATTGCAAATGAACTGTGCTTGAAGCGTGTGTATAGTCATGTGCTTTTGCTTTCAGAAGAAAACAACGTCGCATTTGCTCTTCGAAGAAGTGCTGATTCAAAGATTATTATGATGCCTGCGTGGTCTTTTAATGCATTTTGGGCAGATTCGTATGATGGTATTTTGCAATGCGGCAAAATACCATTTGAAGAAGTAATAATCAGTGCTGTAGGGAATGCAAAGCTTATACATGCATATAATATATGTCTTTATCAAATATGTACTAATCCATCTGCATATTTTATACAAGCGAATTATCTGAAACAGATAGAATATACAGATACATTGGTAACAGGTATGTCTTATACAAGAAATGCAATCAGAGATGAGTATTTGGACAAGAAAGTTGTTTCGGTTGCAAACAGTTCGCAAGACTTATATTTTGATTTTAAATACTTTAAAGATGCAATATCTAGAAGCAGTAATATTAAAAATGTCATCATTGGACTTGCTCCATATTCGCTAAGATATGATTTGTCCAAAACAAGGTTAGATTACAGAATATTCTATTATCAGGAATTATTCGATGACAGTCATAATAATCCGGAATATAAAGCTTGTTTGCATGAACATCACGAACAGATAAAAAGGTTGAAGAAATTATTTGGAGAGGGAATATTTGACATATTATTTGATACTTTAGCTGATCCTTTAGCAATAGAAGGCATAGAACGAAGAACAAAAATATTTGTTCCGGCTGAAATAACTGAGCCTGAAGTAAAGGAGATGGTTAAGAAATTTGATAAACCCTATTATGAGACTATAACAGAAAATAAAAAAATATTGAGAGAGTATTTTGATTTGGCTTTGGCTCATGGAATATCGATATATGTTTTTGTTCCACCATATAGCCAATGGTACAAAGAACATTGGAAAAAGGATTATTTGGATGAAGTCTTGGATTATGTAAATGAACTAGGAAAAGAATATGATTTTGATCTTATAGACCTTTCTTCATTTGATCTTCCGGACTATTATTTTGGAGACTATGCGCATCTTAATAATTTAGGAGCTATAACTGTAGCCACTGTGCTCAATCAAATTTTGAAATGAGGGAAAAGGGCACAAAATATATGAATACTGAACTTGTTCTACAGATCAATTCAATATTGCGATATTTACAGGAAAACGCTGGTTCGCTTAGTGATTCCGCCATTTAAGATAGTGTTTTACAAGTTTATGAGCTGATTGCGAATAATTTCAAAAGAGAAGCAACTTCTGATGAAATTAGGTTGATGAGAGAAAGTGCAGGCTGCATTCCCGTTGATATGGCGCTGTTTAATGCCTGTGCGAATTCCGTTTTGCTGAAAATCTGTACTGATGAGATAAAAGAACTTACTAATGAAAGGAACGTTCTTAATGCTAAGATGGTCCTTGAAGCTGAAAGAACTGAGATGTTCAGAAGTTATAGGCAGTTGATAGCAATTGAATACATGCTGAAGTATAACAGGTTCTCAGATCAGTTTGGTGGTAAGGGGGTAGTATATTCGGCAATAACAGGTGGATACGACAACATCCCGGAACCTGATGTGAAGGATCCAAAGCTGGATTACATTCTTTTTACTGATAATCCACCGGACAATTATAAAGGATTGTGGGAGATAAGGAAGCTTGAAAATCCAATGGATTTAACTCTTCCACGACTTGCAAGATGGGCCAAGATGCATCCTTTCGAACTGTTGCCGGAGTATGACTGGTCAATATGGATGGATGGAAAACTTCAGATTCTATCAAATCTGACAGAATATGTTGGATTATATAAAAAGAAATGTGGAATGCTTTGCTTTCCGCATTATGATTGTCCATCTTTACAGGATGGCATGGACGCTATTGTGTTTAACAAAAAGGCAGATCCTGAGGAACTTAAAAGGCAGTTTGATAAATACAAAGCAGCTGGATTTCCAATGGATAGCTTTATCGTAGAGACTGGATGCATAGTGAGGAATCATCACGATAAAGTTCTGCATAAAGTAATGGAAGATTGGTGGAATGAGCTTGTTTCTTACGGCCATAACCGAGATCAGATGAGTTTTAACTTCGTGTGTTGGAAGAACAAATATGACTATGATATCTGTAACCTTGAAATATATGACAATATGTGGATGAAAGCTGTAGCAATCCATGCAGACAAGGAAACATGAAAAACATTTGTTGAGAAGGAAATTGTTTTATGAACACGGAATTAGTAATGCAGATTCAGGCGGTCTTGAGATATTTGCAAGATAGCGCAGACAAGCTGGATTTTTCAAGCATGAAAGAGAGTGCGTCTCAGATACTCAGTCTTTTGACAACGAGTTTTTGTGATGAATCAACGCAGGAAGACGCAGACATTGCAGGAAGAATTTTGAACACAGAACCCTTTGACCTGGGTTTGTTTTGCGATGCTGTCAGCACTATTCTTATTAAGGTATCCACATCTCAAGCGGATAAATTGTCTAAAGACAACAGTATTTTAAAGGCAAAAATAGATTCCGCTACAGATATTATTAAAGAGAAGAACGAACAACTGTCAAATCTTCTTCAGACGATATCCCATATTTCTCATATTTCAAGGATTTATCATAAAAAATATAAGATTGAATCGGAGCAGTTTTTAGGAAGGGGCGCTGTATATACAGCTGTTACAGGTGGGTATGATCATATAATTGAACCGCAGGGCAAAGCCCCGGAGCTTGATTATATATATTTCAGTGATGCTCTACCAGACATCTACAAAGGAGAGTGGACCTTCAGAAAACTTGATAATCCCTTGGGGCTAAGCCCGGTAAAACTGGCGAGATGGGCTAAGATGCATCCTTGTGAATTACTTCCGGACTACGACTGGTCAATATGGATTGACGGTTCAATTTGCGCCAAATCCAATATCAGAGAGTTTGTTGAATTGTACAGGAAAAAAAGCGGAATGATCTGCTTTCCGCATCACAGCTCAGGGTCCATATATGAAGAAGCAAGGGATGTGATAAGGTGTAACAAGGCAAAAGAGACTGAGATTAATAAACAAATTGAAAAATATAAAGAACAGGGTTTCCCATGTGATGATTACATAGTTGAAACCGGGTGTCTTGTAAGGAATCATCATGATGAAGTGTTACATAAAGTTATGGACGATTGGTGGAATGAACTAAATTCCTATGAGCATAGTCGAGACCAGCTGAGCTTTAATTATGCTTGTTGGAAGAATGGCTACGATTTCGATATTTGTGATCTTCCGGTGTACAACAATCTATGGATGTATGTGGAGACAGCGCATGAATATCCTTCTTTATGATTTCTTAAATTCATATATCCAGTATGATCTGGTCTACTATCTTGAGAAAGTAGGGCATAAGTGCAATAACGTCTCTTATGGGAAGAAACCTGATAAGTACGATGACGAAGAGTTCTTTGCCAGGATGGAAAAAGACCTTTCTGAGGGAGAATATAATCTCGTAATGACCACAAACTTCTGGCCGGTGGTATCGAAGGTATGTAATAAGCATGGCATGAAGTATGTATCCTGGTTCTTTGATTCACCTCCAAATCTCCCGACTGCTGATTGTATGGAGTATGAGTGCAACAGGATATTCTTTTTTGCCAGAGCGGATTATGAAGAGTACAAGGGAATGGGATTGGATAACGTGTACTACCTGCCATTGGCGGTCAACGTGGACAGGCTGGATGCTGTGAAAACTGATTATTGCAGGTATGAGAGTGAAGTTTCTTTTGTTGGAAAGCTCTATGAGTCCATGCTACCGGCGTTGAAGAGCCATATGAACGAATATCAGAAAGGCTATATTGACAGCGTGGTCAATGCTCAGATGCAGATATACGGTGGCTATATAGTGGATGATGTGATTACGGAAGAGTTTACCGAGAGTGTTCGTCAGCGATACAAGAGTTTTTCTGCGTCGGCAATCCAGGTTACTCAGAAGGAACTGGCCTGGGCAGTTGCATCACATGTGACACATCTTGAGCGAATGACACTTCTTAGAATTTTATCCAAACATCATCAGATGAAGCTATATACCTTTAAACTTAGTGACGAAGAAAAAGATCTTCTTCCGGATGTAGAATTTATGGGACCGGTTGATTATTTAAACGAAATGCCTCAGGTTTTCAGGGCAAGCAAAATCAATCTGTGTCCGGTACTCAAGGCCAATCGGTCAGGAGTGCCCCTACGGGCGCTGGATGTCATGGGATGTGGTGGATTTCTTTTATCGAGTTATCAGCCGGAGCTCGCTGAGTATTTTATTGACGGGCAGGAATGCGTGATGTACACATCTCTTGAGGATGCCTTAGAAAAAGCTGAGTTCTATCTGAAAGAAGACAGTTTGAGACACCGGATCGCTGAAGCAGGGAAAGCCAGGATTAAAGAGGCCTTCAGGTACGAAGACAGGATAGAGGAACTCCTGAAGTAAACGATCTTCGATGTTGAAGAATTCTTTAGGAGTTATCGGGGAGACATATTATTGTGATAAAATATGTGTAAATATGTTAATACTTCTTGTGCGCATTACATGACGGAGATAACAGTATGGAAAAGAAATTCAAATTAACAGCATCAATGATGTGCGCGGATTTCGGGAATCTTGAAAAAGAAGTCCGGGAGCTGGAAGAAGCTGGCGTGGACTCATTCCATATAGATATCATGGATGGACGCTATGTGAACAATTTTGCTATGTCTTTGTATGACTTAGCAGCGATTGCCAGGCTGACCAAACTTCCTCTGGATGTGCATCTCATGATTGAACATCCTAATAATAATATCTCTCTTTTCCTGAAGGAGCTGCGTCCCGGTGATATCGTGTATATTCACCCTGAGGCTGAGTATCATCCATCTGCAACATTGCAGAAGATAATTGATGCCAAGATGCATCCCGGTATAGCTATAAATCCGGGAACAAGTGTGGGAACTGTAAGGGAGATGCTAAGAATCGTGGATCACGTCCTTGTAATGGCGGTAAATCCCGGTAACGCCAGTCAGATGTTTTTGCCATATGTTGGTGAAAAGCTGGAGCAACTTATGGAACTCCGTAAACTGATGGGCTTTAATCTGTACTGGGACGGCGCCTGTGGTAAGGAACGTATGATAGAGTATGCCCCTCGCGGTATTGATGGCTTTGTACTGGGAACTACTCTGCTTTTTGGGCATAAAGCACCTTATGACGAGATCATCAGATCGGTACGGAAGCTGGACTTTGATTATCTGGAAAAAGACAAATCTGACATGTGAACTATGGAAGGTATTGAGAAGGGGATTGAACTGAATGATCTAAAGTTTTCACCGGAATTCTTCCGGGATGAAGTACGAGAGGGCTTTTATGTTACTACGATGATGAAGCGTTATTGGGCATCGCAGCTAAAGGTTCTCTCTATTATTGCGCGCATTTGCGATAAACACGGGATTAACTGGTTTGCTGATTATGGTACTCTCCTTGGTGCCATCAGGCATGGTGGATATATTCCTTGGGACGACGATCTGGACATATGCATGCTTCGCAGCGACTGGCTAAGATTTTTTGAAGTAGCAAAAAATGAGCTCCCGGCAGGATTTGAGGCTCTTACTCTTTCAGAAAATGAGAACTATGCTGAGGTTATTGGCCGCGTAGTAAACAGTGTTTCTATTGATTGTGGAAAAGAACATCTCAGGGAATTTTACGGATGCCCTTACACAGTTGGGGTGGATATTTTTCCACTGGATGGTCTTTACGAGGACGATGGAAAAGAAAAAGAGCGCAGAAACAGGGCTAATGAGGCATTAATGGAATATCTGAAAAGCAAAGACAGAAATCAGGCGCTGGAGATAGAAAAAATCTATATGGAGTGTTCGGATATAGATGCAAAGAAACTGGCACTTATGCCATTTTACGTTCCTAAAGGAGACCATGTTTTTCCTGCTGAGCTTTTTAAATATGTGGTAAAACTTTCTTTTGAGGGGATAATGATAAATGTTCCCGGAAGATACGAAGAAGTACTGGAGATTGAATATGGCGATTTTATGACTGTTCGCAGAGGTGGTGGACTTCATGATTATCCTGCATATAGATATCAGGAAAAAATCCTTGGTGAAAAGATGGGTCGAAATCCATTCAGCTATACTATGGACTTCAATGAGCTTTCCGGTTCCGTAAAAAGATATGGAAGGCGCATGATAGAACAGGCGCAGGATGATAAAAAGAAATATAATCTGCTCAACAGTGACAATTTCGCCGGTGAAAAGTCCGGAAAACAAAAGGTGGCCGTTTTCCTGCCTTGTAAGGCTGCCTGGTGGGATACCATGGAGCCTTTATGGAAAGAATACTTTGACGATGAGTCTATGGAAGTGCATGTACTTCCTATCTTTTATTATGACTCTGATTATAATGGCAATATAGGTGAGAAGCATGATGAGAGAGCTCTTTTCCCTGAGTATTTGAATGTAGAAGACTGTGAAAAGTTTGATTTTGCAGGCATTCACCCTGATATAGTTGTCACTCAGGCTCCTTATGACGGCTATAATACTGCGATGACTGTTCATGAGTTTTTCTATTCAGCAAATCTTCTAAGATTCACAGATGAACTCGTTTATGTACCATGTTTTGATATGGAACTGCCTATGGATGAGAATGATAAGACTGCGACTGCAATTTCGGTGTTTGTGGAGCAGGAGGGAGTTGTAAATGCAGACAGAGTGGTGCTAAAAAGCGAACAGATGCGCAGATTCTACATCGAAAAGCTGGTGGAGTTGAGCAGTGAGGACACAAGGCAGTATTGGGAGCAGAAGATTGTTGTGCTGGAAAACGGAGATAATAAAGAGAGAAAAGGCGCTGAAGTCAGCGATAGGAAAAATGGGGATTCAGGTAATGAAAAAAGGTTTGCTAAGACAGAAGATGGAAATGTTGGCGGCAGGAAGCTGATAGTATATTACGTTGGAATAAGCTCTCTTCTAAGGTATGGGAGCGATGCTATTGAGAAGATAAGAGAAAGTTTCGATATCTTTGAGAGCGCTTCTGAAAAAACAGATGTTGTGTTTGTGCCTCAAAAGCAGATAATTGAAAACTTAAGGAATATAGATCCTGAGTTATGGGTGAAATTTGAAGCGCTTACAGCTAATATTTCCATTAGGAAAAACATTGTGTATGATCCGGAGCAGAAAGCTCTTTTGACAATGGATAATTGGTCAGCTTATTACGGCGATGCTGGGCCTTATGTGAGAAAGTGCGTGTTAAGAAAGATTCCTGTCATGATTCAGAACTATGAAATACAAAAGTCTCAATAATTATCTCGTATATAAAATTATAGGTTTACAGATCAAGCTCGTAATTGGCAATCATTACGGGCTTTTTTTGTGCGACAAATACAGGAACTAACGGGCATGAACTGCCATAGTAGGCATCGAAGCATGAAACAAAGCCATCAATGTCTTTTTTGTCAAAGGAGACAATCTCAAAACCTTCTGCGTTAGCCAGAGCAAGAACTCTGTTGTAGAATCCAGAAGTGAGAGATTCTTCATACATGAAATCTGATGAGCCACCTGATATATTTTGAATGTCAGGGTTTGGATAAAGACAAATTGATACCTCAATTTTTTCTGAGTTTTCCTTTAATATGGCAATTCTGTTTTTTATTGCCTCCTCGAAGTTTTCAGCATGCTCTGCATATTCATAGGTACTGATGCAGTATAGAAGCTTTTTGATACTGCTTTGATGCGTCTCTAAAGGGTAAAGATCAGGAATCACGCAAATACGCTTTTCCCATATGGAACGTGTACTTTCGTCGCCGGAAAAAGAAGTTAGTTTGCTTATATAGTGAGTGCGTAAAGATTCAGAATGAAGATAAATTCTGTCTGCGAGTATTACAGCGGGCATGGTCACATAGAAGTCCATAACCTTCTGATCGGGGATGTCTTCTTCAGTAAAATCAGCGACCGGACCTATTGGGATATAAACAAGCTCTTTTGTATAAAAGATCAGATTCTCAGCATAGTAATAGGGCGGGATAGTGAGATAAGGGTTTTCAGCATCGTAGGGACTCTGAATATAAACGGTATCAGGTATCTGCTGTTCAAGATCGTAGTCTTCCCAACTGATAATAGGTAAGCCTTCCGGGTATTCGCTTAGGTGTACGCAGACATCTATCGCATCATCACTTAAACTCACCTGACCGAGACAGTTTTTGGGCATCAGGGGAAGAGGAACAACTGCAACTTCAGTGTTCGGATCAGACATTTCCCTGTTATAAGTGGCTTCAAGACCTTTCCATTCTGCCGGGCCGATGGGAAGGAAAAGAACTTTTCTCTTATGATGGTTGCTAACATTGGAAGACGGATTACCGGTACTGTTATCTGCTGTGTTTGCAGAAACTGTATTTGAGTCAAAGGAGAAACCGCGGTCGATGTAAAGAAGAGAGGCATCAAAAGTAAACCTTGGAAGAGTCATGCCTGTTGATCTTTCAAAGTTTTTGCGTTGTCCTTCAAAGGAAGGATAATCGTGACCTGCAACGCCTTTTTTTATGTAATTGTATTCACCATAGCGAGAGGAAAGAACTTTATTATAATGTGAAGGAACAGGAATAAAAGTATCTTCAAAAGGAAGATATTCAGCACTTTCATAGTACTCTTTGGGCTCCCCGGGACTCCCTTTCAGGCCCCATGGAAAAATCTGGCAGAGTCTGTCGGATTGTTCTTTTGAAATGCGAGCCATTTGTTTTTCTGCAAGTCTGTAAAGGGAAACAGCTAGATCATGGCTGTCTGACCTGTCTATAAATCTATAAGAATACTTTTTTTCCAGTTTATCCAGATTATCATTTAAAGCAGTTGCATTAGCTGTGCCGGTTATGACGCTTTCTGCGACAGCAAGGATGAACATTATCTCATCGCAGCGCTCTTTTTCCTGTGCTGAATCTTTATACAGATAATCTTTTAAAAAAATATCGACTCCGGTCAGCCAGGGAAAATTGTAGTGACTGTTGAGATAGGATTCATCAAAGTTGATGCGGGTGCTGCTTACAACTCTTGATAAAAAGAGCCAGTGGCCTTCATGGCGCTCGTAATCATGAATGCAAAAATCAGGCGGGAGCTCGTGGTCAGCAACCTGGCGGAATTTAGTGTAGTCGTCTCTTTTCATGCATATATCAAGATCATCATCCCAAGGTACAAAACCACCGTGCCTCACGGCACCCAAAAAAGTGCCCCAGTCTGCAAAGTAGGTGATGTCATGCTTCTTGCAGATGCGGTCAATCTCTGAAAGAACATCCAAGGCACAGGCCCAGGACTGTTTAACTGCAGTTGGAATGTAGAATCCGTTTCGGATTTCGTCACGGAAAAAATCGATATTATGCTTCATATAATAATCATAACATGTTTTGTCGATAATTACGTGAATATATTAACTAATATTTGGTACAATAGAAGTATAAGTAATGGTTGCTGCAAACCAATAACCAAGAATAGAGAGGATATTGTGAAATCTAACAATATTGAGAAAAGCTTAAAAAAGCTGGAAGCAGAAGCAATTTACATCATGAGAGAAGTGGCTGCAGAGTGCGAGAAACCCGTAATGCTGTACTCTATCGGAAAAGATAGTTCTGTTATGCTGCATCTTGCACTTAAGGCATTTTATCCTGAGAAGCCGCCATTTCCATTTATGCACATAGATACGACATGGAAATTCCATGAGATGATCGAGTTCCGTGACAAGGTTGCTGAGAAATACGGGATAGAAATGCTGGTTTATACCAATGAAGATGGCGTAAAGCAGGGAATCAACCCCTTTGATCATGGTGCAGCATACACGGATATCATGAAGACAGAAGCGCTGAAGCAGGCGCTTAATAAGTATGGCTTTACGGCTGCATTTGGTGGTGGAAGACGTGATGAAGAGAAATCCCGGGCAAAGGAGAGAATCTTTTCCTTTAGGAACAGTCAGCAGGCCTGGGATCCCAAGAATCAGCGACCGGAACTATGGGATCTTTATAATACGCAAATCCACAAGGGGGAGAGTATACGAGTTTTCCCCTTGTCAAACTGGACGGAGAAGGATATCTGGCAATATATCAGACAGGAGAAGATAGAGATAGTTCCACTGTATTTTGCCAAGAAAAGGCCTGTGGTCTACAGAGATGGAAACATTATCATGGTAGACGATGATAGAATGAAGCTTCTCCCAGGAGAAGAAATAAAGGAAGTAAGTGTAAGATTTCGTACTTTAGGATGTTACCCTCTGACCGGAGGTATAGAATCTACGGCTGATACTTTGGATGCAATCATAGAAGAAACCCTTGGAGCTGTGACAAGCGAACGCACAAGCCGTGTGATAGATAAGGATGGTGGTTCTGCCAGCATGGAAAAGAGAAAGCGAGAGGGATATTTCTGATATGAACGATCTTCTTAAATTTATAACCTGTGGCAGCGTGGATGATGGAAAATCCACACTTATAGGGCATATGCTTTATGATGCCAAACTTCTTTTTGCTGATCAGGAAAGGGCACTTGAGCTTGACAGCAAGGTTGGTAGCAGAGGTGGAGCTATAGATTATTCCCTTCTTTTGGATGGCCTTATGGCTGAACGTGAGCAGGGAATAACGATAGATGTAGCATATAGATACTTTACAACTGAAAAGAGAAGCTTTATTGTGGCTGATACTCCGGGGCATGAGGAGTATACAAGAAATATGGCCGTTGGTGCTTCTTTTGCCCAGCTTGCAGTGATTTTGGTTGACGCATCTCAGGGAATTCTTACACAAACCAGGAGACATGCGCGAATCTGTGCACTTATGGGGATTAAGTTCTTTGTTTTTGCTGTAAACAAGATGGATCTTTTACAGTACAGACAGTTGGAATTTCAGAAAATCGAAAAAGATATCAAAAAGCTGGCCATAGATCTTGATCTTAACAATGTTCAGATAATTCCGGTCTCTGCAACAGAAGGAGATAATGTAACTACAAAATCTGAGAATATGAGATGGTACAAAGGGCCAGCGCTTCTTACATATCTTGAGGATGTGGATGTTTCCAAGGAAGAAGACGCAGGATGCTTTGTTATGCCTGTGCAACGTGTGAGCAGACCTAATAGAACTTTTAGGGGATTTCAGGGGAGTATTTGCTCAGGGAAAATTGCGAGCGGAGACGAGATAACAGTGCTTCCAAGCGGTGAAAAAGCCCATATTCAGCAGATAATCAAAGCCGGTAAGGAAAGTGACTGTGCGGAATCAGGTGATCCGGTAACCATTACCTTGGACAAAGAGATTGATGTTTCAAGGGGCTGCGTTCTCAAGGGAATAAATGAAAGCGCTAAATCCAAAAGCGGAAACGATGAAAATGATAAGGAACCGATAGATGTTCATGTATCAAGAATGTTTACCGCCCAGATTCTGTGGATGGACGACGAGCCTTTATTTCAGGGCAAAAACTATCTTCTAAGAGTGGGAACAAAGGTTATTCCGGCTTCAGTAATGAAGATTAAATATAAGATCGATATCAATAATGGTGACCGTGTTGCCACGACAAAAATCTATAAAAATGAGATTGCTGTGTGTGATATTGGTACTTCTCAGAACATAGTCTTTACCCAATTTAATGATCTTCAGGCCCTTGGAAGTCTTATACTCATTGACAGAGTTAGCAATATGACTTCCGGATGCGGAGTTATAGAGCATTCTCTTAGAAGATCGGATAACCTTACCTGGCAGCAGACTGATGTGAGAAGGGAATCCAGGGCCGAGATGAAGAACCAGGCGCCTGTTACGATATGGTTTACCGGATTATCTGGCTCAGGAAAATCAACAATAGCCAATGCATTGGAAAAGAGACTTTACACTGAAGGATATCATACGATGCTTCTTGATGGTGATAATGTGCGTATGGGCCTTAACAGCAATCTTGGATTTGAGCCTGAAGACAGAATTGAGAATATCAGGCGTGTGGCTGAAGTAGCTAAACTGATGAATGATGCCGGGCTTATTGTGCTTACAGCGTTCATTTCTCCGTTTGAGAGTGACAGGCAGAATGCAAGAAATATAATAGGCGACGATAGTTTCATAGAAGTCTATGTAAACACTCCGCTGGAAGAGTGCGAAAGAAGAGATGTTAAGGGCCTATATAAGAGGGCAAGGGAGCAGCAGATTCCCAATTTTACTGGAATCACCAGTCCTTACGAGATTCCGCAGAATCCTGAGATAACAGTCAGGACAGATGATATGAGTGTTGAAGAGTGCGTTGATGAGATAATTAAGAAACTTAAACTGAATTGATAATACAGGCTTTTATGTGATACTCATGAAAAGGGGAGAAAATGAGTTACGTTGAGCTAAAGGGCATAAATAAAGAGTATAAAGGCTTCAAAGCCAATAAAGATGTCAGTTTTTCTGTCGAAAAAGGTAGCCTTACAGCGCTACTTGGCCCCAGCGGAAGCGGTAAAACTACAATTCTTAGAATAATTGCGGGCTTGGAAATCCCTACATCAGGTGAAGTATGGATAGATGGAAAATGTGTGAACACTCTTTCGCCTGCAGAAAGAGGAATTGGTTTTGTTTTTCAGAGCTATGCTCTTTTCAGGCACATGACGGTTTATGAGAACATTGCCTTTGGCCTTGATATTCAGAAAAAGAGCAAGAGTGAGATTGAAGCCAGAGTAAATGAGCTTATAGAACTAACAGGGCTGCAAGGCTTGGAAAAGCGTTATCCAAACCAGCTCTCCGGGGGGCAGAGACAGAGAGTGGCTTTTGCCAGAGCGCTTGCGCCAAATCCATCTCTTTTACTATTGGATGAGCCATTTGCAGCTATAGATTCCAAAGTGCGAAAAGAATTGCGCCAGTGGCTTAGACAGATGATTTATAAGGTTGGTATCACCAGCATTTTTGTTACTCACGATCAGGATGAAGCAGTCGAGGTGGCAGATCAGATCATTGTTACCAACGAGGGTAGAGTTGAGCAGACCGGAACCCCAGCTGAAATTTACAAGAATCCTCAGACACCTTTTGTGGCGAAGTTTATAGGAGACGGTACTGTCATAACTGATTATTACAGGATTCCCGGTTTTGAGAAAGGCGATTATGTTGGTGCAGTCATAAGACCGGAATTCATCGAAGCTTTTAAGAGCGACAACCCAAGATTCAAGGATTTGTTGCCGCTATCAGAAAGAGCTGTGATAAAAGATATTGTTTTCAGGGGGAATTATCTGGAAGTGAAGTTGGATGTAAATGGAGTAACCCTCACATCCCACAGATCTCTTGAGAGAAGGCCGATCAACATAGGAGATGAGATGAACATCATTGTATTCAGGCTTCTTGCCTTTGATGATGCAAAGGCTTATTTGCTGCGTAACGAAGCCCTTATGAAGATAGATAAAAATGCCGCCACAAGTGCGTCTTACACCTATGGCGACGATGGTTACTTTGTTATTTGATAGTTTCTTTCTTTTCAAAAATACTTCTTAAAACAAGCACTACTACGGCGATGATAACCAGGATCGATGAAACTGCGAAGGCGGCAGTAATCGAGTCGGAGTCACCAGCCATGTAGAAGGCATCAATCTCTAGCGGGAGAGTAAAGGTCTTTCCACGGGTCTTGGACAGGGCATTTACTGCACCGAATTCTCCAAGTGCTCTTGAAGCGCATAGTATCATGCCGTAGATCAGGGACCACTTAATATGAGGGAAGGTTATCTTCCTGAATATGGTAAATCCTCTTGCGCCCATTGCAGCAGCAGCTTCTTCTTCATCAGTTCCAATGGAATTCAGAACAGGAATTATCTCTCTTGAAATGAATGGGAAAGTGACAAATATCGTGGCGAGAACAACGCCGGGAATCGCGAACACAATTTTTATGTTGGTTCCAAGGGCACTGTTTATACTTTCAAGGATAGGGTAGGCCCAACCGAGGCGCCCGAACATCATAATAAAAGACAAACCGGCAATAACCGGGGATATTGAAAATGGAATATCTATCAGGGCGCCTAAGATGTGCTTACCCCTGAAACTGAATCTTGTAAGGGCAAAAGATGCTACGATGCCAAAGAAGGTATTAATAATGAGTGCAAACACTGTAGCTATCAGCGTTACTCTAAGTGCAGACAAAACGGTTCCTGTAGAAAGCGTGCTTATATAAAAACCCAATCCTTTGGAAAGTGAGTTTCTGATTACAGATAATAGCGGCATTATCAGCATTATGAATACAAAGATAAAGCTTATCGTTATATTAATATTCTTTGCGGTGCGAGAAATGGGAAGCGCTTCTGATGCAGTTTCCTGAGCTATTTCGTAGTTTCTTGAAGATTTTCTTGCAGATAAGATTTGTGCACCATTTATTAAAAGAAGAAGTACAAAAGAAATGATGAGCATCACAAGAGCAATGGCAGTCGCACCTTCATAATCTGTATAATTAAGTTTCTGCATTATTATATAAGAAATAACCTGTGTCTTTTCCTTGGCGCTGTTGCCGGAGATGTAGATAACACTTCCGTACTCACCGATTCCCCTTGCCAGAGCTAATCCAAATCCAGCTAAAAGAGCTCCCTTAAGCTCCGGGAGAATAACGCGCCTGAAAGCTGCGAGAGGACCGGCGCCCATGATGTAGGCAGCTTCTTCATAAGAACGATTTAGTTTTGCAAGAACCGGTTCTACGGTCCTTGCCACAAAGGGAATTCCGATAAAGACGAGGGCAAGAGTAAGGCCGATGTGGGTGTAGGATACTTTTATACCAAGCGCCGCCAGTGGCCTACCAAGTTCGCCGGTTGTGGAATACATTTTGGATAGAGTAATACCTGCAACTGCTGTAGGAAGAGCAAATGGTAGCTCGATTAGTCCATCAACTATTCTTTTTCCGGGAAATTCATAGCGAACTAAAGTCCAGGCCAAAATAAGGCCAAATATGCTATTGATAATCGCTGCAATAAATGAACAGATAATGCTGGTTCCAAATGCATTAAGAACCTTTGGGTCAGCTAAGATAGAAAGAAAAGTCGCTGGGCTAAGGCGCAGTGAACAAACCAGCACTGAGGCTAAAGGAATCAGAATAAAAATGGATAGCATTGTTATCGTGATTCCGAGAGTCAGCCCGAAGCCGGGGATGTTCCGACGATGCTTTGTTTTGTTTCTTTTCTCCCTTATAGAACTTATCATATCTTTATGTCACTGGTATATCTCATCAAAGATACCACCATCTACAAAAAACTTTTCATAGGCAGCGTCCCAGCCACCGAAATCATCTATGGTACATAGATTCATTGAAAGATCAAACTTATCAGAAAACGTATTTAGGATCGATTCTGTGGAAGGCCTGTATCCGTATTCGCCGATAAGCTGTTGGGCTTCATCAGTATAAAGATATTCAAGATAAGCCTTCGCCAGTTCCTGAGTGCCGTTCTTATTGGCATTCTCATCAACTATTGCAACGCTGGGCTGTGCAAGAATACTGATGCTTGGAGAAATAATTTCATAATCGGTAGGATATTCCGATACTGTCGATAGGGCCTCATTTTCCCATGCTATGAGCACATCTCCCTGACCGTTTTCTACGAAGGTAGTTGTTGCACCGCGGGCTCCGGAATCCATAACCGTCACATTTGAGTAGAGCTTTCTCATGAATTCCTTTATCTGACCTTCATCGCCGCCAAACATCCGGCTGGCATATTCCCAGGCTGCAAGGAAGTTCCAGCATGCGCCGCCACTGCTCTTGGGATCGGGATTGATAATCTCAACGCCCTCTTTGGTAAGATCATCCCAATCTTTCAGGGACTTGGGATTTCCACTCCGCACAAGAAATACAATGGTGGATGTATATGGTGATGAATTTCTTTCAAACTCATCAAGCCATCCGGAATCAATAAGGCCTGCATTCTCAATCAGAGTGATGTCATGAGCAAGGGCTAGTGTTACAACGTCGGCATCAGCACCCTCAACTACAGAACGGGCTTGTCCGCCACTTCCACCATGAGACTGGATTATTTCAATGTCTTGACCGGTTTCTTCTTTATAATGTGTTGCGAACAGCTTGTTATAAGCAGCGTACAATTCTCTTGTGGGATCATAGGAAACATTGGTGATGGTGGTTACTGATCCGTTTGCAACTTCGGTTCCCTGGCTGCCTGAACCACATCCCGTCATAGCAAGCAAGCTTCCAAATAATAGTAGTAAAGAAAGAGTAATAGAAACAGTAATCTTGCGAGTTTTAGTCATGATGCCCCCTCTAAGACTAGGTATAATGCTATATAAATAATTTTAAAACAATAAAGCGTATAAATAAATAAATTTATGATTTTTCTGTGTCTACAGAAATTCTTAAGACATTGCTATACATTGCACATAGTAATACACTTGTAGTACATAATGCAATAATATGAGAAAGTTGATGGAAACAAGAAGATATTGTCACTACGCGTGTCTAGTTCTACGTTGAATTTGAAATAAAAATTCACCTCAACTAATGAAAAACACCTAAAAAGCGGCTACCGGCAGATCGATGGTAGCCGCTTTTTATTGGATTTATCGATGCTTGAAACTTTGTATCCTAGTACAGATGCGATGCGAACAGGACTTTATAGTTTGGTTATAAATTCATAATGTTTTCTTAATTGTGTCCTATTTGTGAATTTGTTAGTATCTCTGTACAAGATGATTTGATTGCTCGATGTATTACTTTGTGCTTTTTTAGAACGTCAGGTTTTCTGCAAAAAGCTGAGATACAGCTAAAGTTTTTTCGTCATCTATCCGAAATAAGATATAACTCCAATTGATACACTTCATTCGTCGAATAATAAGTAGGCGAAACTTGTTGCGTGCGCGAAGAGTATATCGGAAATGCGGGGTGATGCCAATGTACTTAAAAACTTACGTATTAACTAGAGCATCAAGCAAGATACTTAACAGAGATGGTAGAGAACCACCTGTTAAGTAAGCTGAAGTGACAGCCTTAACCCAAACGTAGTTTGCTGGATTTCAATATAGTTGAAATTGTTTGGCGGAAGGCGCAAAAAAGACAGTTGCCGCTTCAGAAGAAATTTACAACTGAATATTACCTGTTTCGCCCAGGACATGAAAAGGAGGGAAGAAAAAGATGTCTGGTAGTAATGGAGAAAACAATAACCAGCAGGGATCAGCGAAGAGAGGATTTATAATTATTGCCATCTTTCTGGTTATTATAATAGCCTTGGTAGCAGTCATCGCCTTTTTATTAGGGAGAAACGCAAATGGTGGTTCCGATAACGGAGCTGAAAGTAGTAACGATAATGGCAGAGAAGTAGTGGAGTCAGCGCGCGTGGTCTTGGATGAAGACAGTGCAGCGGATGTCATGGAGGAGATGCGCCAAGAAGTCGAAGAGGGAATGTTCGAATGTAAGATGTCAATGACATGGACATTTTCAGACGG
>JAEEGL016661456.1_pt1 | contig 28516 bp, 38 predicted proteins | sample 9134231 | NCBI WGS metagenome assembly JAEEGL01 (sample SAMN16246548, study PRJNA631951) | gut metagenome | biome: gut microbiome; feature: rumen; material: fiber-attached | host: Bos | place: Iran: Karaj | collected 2018-10
GGGGGTAAAAACGGCCAAAGTATTATGTGGTGCAAACACCTCAAATCGCAGAAAGAAAAAATTTCAGAACGAGCTGAAAAATTTTCCGAATATACGTGTGTATAGTTTACTTTATATATATAGTTACTTATATTATATAGTAATCTTTATATATAGTATTTACTATTTTTAATAAGTTACCCTTATTATGTTAAACTAGTGTTAAATATGGGTTTGTTTTGCAATTATTCAAAATAATATATTTATCTTTGCACCGTGTTTCGCATTTTGTGTGTGTTACGCATGTATAATTAGTTACTTATATAAATAAAAGAAAGTTATTTATGGCAAATGTGGTTTCTAAGTTAGTGGATGAAATCAAGTGGGGTGCTATGTTGGGTGTTATGCAAGGTGATTTGGATAAGACTCGTAGCATGTTGAATCTTGTAATCAATCAAGTTGACGATGTGATGCAACGTCGTGTTAAGGAACTTGCTGATAAGGGTATTACTGAACCCGCTGGTGATGGTATTTACAATCGTTGTTTTCAACTTTACAACATGTTAGGTGGCATATATGCGGTTATGCGTGGTGCTGATGGCATTATGTCGGGTGTGATAGTTGAAATGCTTCGTGATTTGGACGAAAAATAGATTTCTTCTACATTATGGCAAGCGTATGTTTTGAGGTTCATGGTGATTTCATTACGGAATTAGCGCGTGAACGTTACAAGGAAACGAAAGATGTCAATGTCGGCGTTGCTTTCTTGCGTGGTTGTATCAATTCGATGCCCGAGGAAATAGCGGAAATGATAGTGATGGGTAAGAAAAAGTTGGTTGGCGTTAACGAGGTGACATTAGAGGATGATGATGCGGTTGTTGTGCCTTATGGATGGATTATGCCGTCTGATATTTCTACCGTTGAATGTGGTTGGATAAGCCCCGACGGTGAATGTTTCGGCGACCCTTATTATAATTCGCGTGACAATCACATTATTCTCGCCAAAAAGATATGTGAACGTTTCTATCCCCATGCCAAGAATGATGACTGGGTGTTAGAGGATAATGGTTGGATAAAACTTTGCCCTTATCAAGCGACGATGTACTCTACGAAACATGATGCGACGGAAAAGCAAAAGGATGCTCTTGCCGAATTTTGCCGTACACATCAACGTAAGATAGTGCTTGGGAATTACAGTAGCGAGTATTTTTCGGGTAATGACCTTGCGAACATGGATATTTTGATGTTTAACAAGAGGATATAGTATGAAAAAGCCCGTTATTTTCCTTGGTGCGTCGCTTTTAAGCGAAAAGGTAGCCATCTCGACTGACCACATTCCCGAACTTTGCTTAGACGTTCAAACGTTCAACGAAAAGAACGCCTATGCCACTCCACGTTTCACGCGCCCTTGTGACGTTAATATTTCCATTGATATTGACATCGAAAAGACGAAAGATGACGGTTTCTTGACCGATTTGTTTGGTGCAAGCCCCGTTTTCGACGTTAAGGTGCAAGATATGCGCGGAAATGAACTTGTAATCCCCAATGCAAAAATTTCGGAACGCTTGCGCGTTACTTCTCGAATACCGCGTAAACTCAAAAAATCGTTGAAAAAGAAGCACGGTGTCTATTGGGTGCAACACCATCCGAACACCGAAAAAGTAGTTACTATAAATTCACAAAACTAATATTTTATATTTTATGATTACAAAGGAACAAACAAAAGATTTCATCGCCCGTGCATACGATATTGCCGTTAAGCACGGATTTCACGAAAAGATGTTGACCGTCGAGCACATGATGATGCTGGTGCTGTCGGAGATAGGCGAGGCCGTCGAGGCCGACCGCCGTAACCTACACGCCAACTTGCACGGTTTTGAAATTTGCAAGGGCTTGACGTACAATGACCGTTTCAAGAATTATGTGAAGGATAGCGTCGAGGATGAAATGGCCGACGTAGCCATTCGCCTTTTCGACCTTTGCGGAACATTGAACATCACACCTACCGACCGCTTCGAATCGTACCGCGAACTCTTTAAGGATTTCCGAAAGAACTACCAACGGCACTCGTTTTGTGAACGTGCCTTCGTCCTTTCCGCAATCCTTTGCCATGCCGACGGCGCAAGCGTGACGGATGACGGTAGCGGCAAAAGCCTACCCGATATTATCGGTGCGGCACTGTTCTTTCTCTTTGCTATGGCCGAGGACATGAATGTGGACTTTATACGCCATATCGAACTAAAAATGGAATATAACGAAACAAGACCAAAGAAACATGGCAAGAAATACTAATTTCAAGACCCGTCTGGCCGCTTTCTATATCCTTGTGGTGTCATTATACTACTTTGCTACGGATTGGGCTTGTAGGGTATTCAGAAAGCGTCAGAACAAATAAAACTATATAGGCATGAAAAAGTATAAGATTGAATTTGACTACATGGGTATCAAAACGACGGTTGATTTGCGTCGCGTCGTTGCGGTATCGCGTCCTAAAAGCGGAAAATTTCTCGTTTATTTCGAGAATGCCGTTTGGTCGGTGAATGAAAGCGAGTTTGAGAACGTATATAATGCTTGGATGGCTATATGACATGTTCGGATTGTAAGTTTTGGCGGCGCAAGCCCGATGCAAACGGATATTGCACATGTCTTTGGCCTACCAAGCCATGTGAACAAACACGGCGTTACAAGGCAAAGCAAAAGCGTAACAAGAAAAAACTTGAAATGTATGGCAAAGGTGCTAAGAAAATGCGGTTTTAGCGGATTTAACGGCCAATCGTGGTACACATATCTGCTTTTCGGGTGTCTATGGGTACACATCAACAAACATTTCCGTTGGCCGCTTATAAGTTTTACGAAATTACCTTTTTAGAGTTATGATAAGCAGAGAACATTTCAACGTAGGCAAGATGTTATCCAAGGGCATAGATGTTGAATTGTGTAAAAAAGGGGATTTGCACTATGTCAGCATTTCATTGGGTGAAGAATACTACGAAACAGACCCGTACAAAAACAAAGATTATGCTTTAAGTGAGGCGAAGGGTTATCTTGAAGGGCTTAAAACGCAAATATGTAACGAGTTATTAAATATAGAAAGACAATTAAACGATTAAAATTTATGACACAACAAGAATTTGACCGACAAATGGCACGTGCTGAACGTGCATACACATCAAAAGGCGCGGTAGCCATTGCGGTACGTCTTTGCGTGACGCATCCATGCTTGGCAATGATTTGGTTCGATAAGCAACCAAAGGCCGTGCAAGATGAAAACCTTTAAATATTGAAAGATTATGGATAAGAACGTATTTACACGGGATTGGTTGATATGCACCAAGTCCTTTGATAAGTTTGAAAAAGGCAAGAAGTATTTCCTTTCCATTACGCTTGACCCCGATGTCTATACGGCATCGTCGGAAACCGAGGAATTGGGTACGGTGACGATTTCCGAGGAGGATTTGTTTGCCAACTTCGTGAACGAAAACATTAAAGTAGAACAATAAAAACAAAAGATTATGGAAATTCAAGGTAAAGTAATTGCAATTTTAGAGCCGCAGCGTTTCGTGTCATCAAAGAACGGCAACGAATACATTACTACGGTGTTCGTCATCGAAACCCCAGGCCAGTATTCTAAGAAAGTGGCCATGAAAGTAATGGGCGAGGATAAGTTCAAGCAGATGGGCATCGTCATGGGCGGTATTTACAACGTTTCATTTGACGTGGAAAGCCGCGAATGGCAAGGCAAATGGTTCACGGAATGTCAAGCGTGGAGAACGCAAAGGGTGGACGGTACGCAAGAACAAACGCAACAAGCCGCTACGCAGACACAACAACAACCAGCACCAGCACCTGCGCAAAACCCTTTGCCCGAAAATAACGGCGGTGACGGTGACGGCGAACAAAAGGACGATTTACCATTCTAACGTTACTATGGCTAAAGACGTATTACAATCCCTTTGCCGTGAATATCTTTCACGCTTGCGCTACATGGCAGAAAAGCACGGCCTTTTGCCTTGGGTTGATGAAACCATTAAGGCTAACCGTCGGCACGAGTGCGAGGCAACGAAAAAGGAGGTTGAAATGTTGTCAAGGCTTTGTAATGATGAACGTGTCACGAGAACCGATGTACCTAAGATGTTAGGCAAGTCGTATCGGCAAAGTGTCGATGACGATGACTTTTCCCGAATACGCCACTTGCCCCGTCTTGGTACGTATCTCAAACTTGATGCGTTGCTTTTGAAAAATGAACAAAGAAAAAAGAAGTAGTTTATGATAGTAAATAGATATTCCATGTTTCCGCAAGTGCCAAAGCACACGCATATATCGGCTTTGGACGGTTTGGATTTCCGTTGGTTCGCTACGCATACCAATATGCTTACCGATGACTACGCCGACGTGTTGCAACCGTACTACGATGAATATGTGCGCAATGGCCGCAAGCCGTTCTATAATCTTTCATTGGCATACAATACGATGACGGATGATAGGAAATTCCGCTTTTTGTTGGTTACGACGGATGCAGGCGACGAGGTGTTTGTGCCTTACAAGGTCATACAAATATTGAAAACGCGGCAAATCCGTTTCTTCGGCTTTCCTATGTCAAAGAACAAAATAGCGTACAACGAAAAGAACGTCTTTGAAAAGTTGAGAAATCTCGATTTTACTCGATTTGTGTTTACGTCCGAGAAAATCACGGGCAAGGTAAACCGCATCGTCGAGTATGATGACTATTTCTATACGCTTGATGACAAGACGGCCACCTATGGCACAAGCCGCTACCGTTCAAAGAACTATATAAACAAACTTTTGAATGACCCCGATGTGCGTATTACGTTTGGAGTAACGCCCGATAATGTTGCCTTTGATGAATTACGCAAGGCATGGAAAATGGGCATGACGGAACGCGGAAGTTTTGTTTCTACGGTATCGGACAGACATTTTGCACATATCACATCGTCACGTAATATAGATTTGCGCTACCTTTGCGTATATCATCGTGACGTGCTTGTTAGTTTGCAAGTGTTTCTTTGCAATGCCACTTTCCAATATGCCGATTGCCTTTATATTCACCATCTTTGGAAAAGTGATGACGAGGTGCGGAGGAAAATCCTTGGAAACATTGTGGAAATACAAAAGTATCTTTCATGGGAACATCTATACAATCATAACGGCATTACACACGTCTATATGGCTGGTTGCCGTCCGTCCGAGCATCGTTTGTTGGCGCACAAGGAGCGTATAAGCGACGGCAAGGTAGAATATTTCATTTTATAACATTATAGTTTATGGCACAACAAGGTTTAGATTTATTCGGAAACCCTATCGAAACAAAGGGTGACTTGAAAAAGGAATTTGGCGCAAACCCATTCACCATCCTCGACACGAAGGACGGCTTATGGCAAGCGCGTAAGAAAAGATGGATAAACATGGGTATCAAATCCGAGGTAGGACGTGATGCCGTGACATACCACATGAAAGACTGGGCTGACAAGAAAGGCGCGGAGGGTACGTTGAAAGGCAATAACCTACCGTCCGACACGTCAATCTTTGACCCAGTTCTTTGTGAATTGATGTACCGTTGGTTTTGCCCCGATGGTGGCTCTATCCTCGACCCCTTTGCAGGTGGTTCGGTTCGCGGTATCGTTGCTAATTATCTTGGCTACCATTATTCGGGCATAGACATACGGCAAGAGCAAGTCGATTCTAACCGCGAGCAAGCCTTGGATATTTTGGGCGTGGAAAACCTGCCCCAATGGTATGTTGGTGATTCCAATATCGTACTCGAACAGAACTGGCAAAAGCAATTCGACCTTGTTTTCACCTGCCCACCGTATGCCGATTTGGAGGTTTATTCCGACATGCAAGGCGATATATCGAATATGGAATACGACGATTTTATTTTCACCTTTGAAAGTATCATGCGCAAGGCTTGTAAGTTATTGAAGGTTGGTGGCATGGCAATCGTCGTGGTTGGTGAGGTGCGAAACAAGAAAGGCGAATACTACGGCTTTGTAGCGGACACCGTGAAACTTATGCAACGTTGTAGCGGTATGACGTTCTATAATGATGCTATCTTGGCCACATCTTTAGCAAGCGCGGCCTTACGTGCTGGCGGCAATATGAAAAGCGGCAAGTTAGTAAAGGTTCATCAAAATGTCTTAATGTTTAAAAAGGTTTGATTATGCAATTGAAAGTTATTGAACAAAGGGAACAAATCGAAAAGTTGCTCGAAAAGCATGATGTTCGTTTTGTCGAGGTTGGTGAAAAAGATATTTGTTTCACAGACCCAGTGCCGTATGATGTTATGGTAGAAATAGTGGATTTCCTGCGTACCGACGCTCCGCGAAAGGAACTGTTCGAGGAATGTTGGGTAGCATACAATCGCAAGGGTAGCAAGAAGAAATCCTTGGAATATTGGAAGAAACTTACCGATGTCGAGAAACAAAATGTGATGCCGCATATCAAGGCGTATGTATCTACCCGTGAATTGCAATACCAAAAGGACTTTGAACGTTATTTGCGCGATAAGATATTTATGACCGTCGTATTCGGAAACAACAAGGTCGTTTATGACCCGTCGAAACTTGGACGCGGCGAGGTACAAAGTAATGTTTACATGCCTACGTGTGATGGTGCGCTTTCTTGGAACGAATACTATAATTGCTATATGTATGTCGGCTATTGGGATGGCAAGCACATTCCCGACGGCTACGACGATGACACGCGCCCCGACGGTGCAAGTGTAACGCTTAACAATGGGCGTGGCACTTTGGTATGGTCTGTTATTACTAAGACTTGGAATAAGGTATGAACTACGTCATAGAAAAGCATATCACGAAAAAGTACGAGGTAACGGATATTGCGCGTTTCTTGAAGTACGCTACATTTGTAGGTGGCCGAAAGGGGATGCGCAATACCCCAAAGACGTGCTTTCGTTGCGGCCATAAGTTCACCGATGACGATTATACATACCTTGGTGTGGTTAAGGGTGACAAGAACCGTATTTTTTGCAAGTCATGCGCAGAGCATATTGCATCTATTATTGGCAAAGAAAAGTTAAGTGAGTTATGTTAGATGTCGAAACAATAAAAGAATGGTGGCGCGTATTTGTCGGTGACGGCAATATGGTTGAGGTGCGCATACTTGGTAAGTTCCAATATAGCGGATATTTCAAGTCATTGGATAATCTTATCAAGGAAATAGAGCCGTATGCGGAAATGGATAACGAGCAAATCTATTTCACGTTGAACGAAATCAATGCCGATTGCTACGGACGGCAACAATGCGAAAAGATGGTCAAGTCACCAAAGACAACCACCACCGATACCGATGTAGTGCGCCGTAAGACCGTATTGATTGACTTTGACCCAGTACGTGCTACTGGCGTGAACGCAAGCGAATCGGAATTTGAACTTGCACACAAGAAAGCACAAACGGTTTTCAAGTATTTGCGCGAGCAAGGTTTCAATGACCCCGTTATTGCGGTAAGCGGCAACGGTTGGCATTTACAATATTTTATCGAGGATTGCCCTAACAACGATGACAACACGGAAACGATTAAGCGTTTTTTGCAGTCATTGTCTAACATGTATTCCGACGAAAAGGTAGATATTGACGAAAAGGTATTTAACGCAGGCCGTATTTGCAAGTTGTATGGCACAATGGCAAAGAAAGGCGCGAACATTCCCGAAAGACCTTGGCGTATGTCTAAGTTGGTTTATGTGCCAAAGAACATCAAGGCCAACGATGCCGCTTTATTCCAAAAGATAGCGGACTTATTGCCAAAGGAAGAACCAAAGCCATTGCCAAACCGCCAGCGTCCTATCTATAATAGTGCGCCCTTTGATTTGCCGTCATGGTTACGCGAACATGGTATAGTGTACCGCGAGAAAAAGAGTGGCGATTCTACACTTTATGAGTTGGAATATTGCCCTTGGGTAGATACGCATAGCGACAAAAAGAAATGGGATAGCGCATTGTTCGTTGACGGTCAAGGTAAGATAACTTTCAATTGCACTCATTCGCATTGCAAGGGTAAGACGTGGCAGGACGTGCGCCTACACTATGAGCCTAATGCTTATGATAGGCCAGCGTTTCAGCCGCAATATGCACCACGTCAATATGCACCGCAAAAGCCGCGTTACGAAATAAAGGACGTATTGCCCGAACTTGGCGAAAAGTGGCTTTCCATGTCGGCAATCCAAAAGATTGACCTTACACAATTGGAAGGTGTAAAGACTGGCTTTCACGAGTTAGACCGCTCGATTGTGCAATTGAACATGTCCGAGGTATCGTTGCTTTCGGGTAGCAATTCATCGGGTAAATCATCTTGGCTTAATACGCTTATCTTGAATATTATTCAGCAAGGCGTACCAACGGCATTATGGTCAGGCGAGTTGCGACCCGACATCTTGAAAACGTGGGTGCAAATGGTGGCCGCTGGAAAGAACAACCTAAAGCAATCAACGTATGGTGACGGAAAGTATTATGTGCCTAACAATGTAGCGGAACGCATCGACCGTTGGCTCGACGGAAAGTTTTTCTTGTATAACAACGAGTACGGCAATACGTGGGAGCAAATTTTCCATGATATGCAGGAATTGTTGAAAGCAGGTGTCAAGGTGTTTGTGCTTGATAATTTGTTTTCATTGAACCTCGACCTTTTGGAGGGTGAAAAGAATAATCAGCCAAAGGAACTTATATTGCAAATCAAGGAATTTGACAAAAAGAACCAAGTACATATTATCCTTGTAGCGCATCCGCGTAAGGTTATGTCTTTCTTGCGCAAGAATGATATTAGCGGTACGTCCGACCTTACAAACGCAGTAGATAACGTCTTTATCATCCACCGTGTCAACAACGACTTTTTTAGGGCTGGTGCGGAATTTTTCGGTCAAGGCGAAATACAACGTTTCCAAGGTTTCGGCAATGTCATCGAGGTGGCAAAGAACCGTATGTATGGTATCGTCGATTTGATGGTAGGTATGCAATATGAAATCGAAAGCCGCCGTTTTAAGAACGATGTAAACGAAAACGTGCAATACGGATGGGAAATAGAACCTACGCAAAGCACCATGACGTTTGATGAACCGCCAAAGCCGCCATATAATGCCGATTGGAACTACCGTAACGACGATGCAAACAACGATATGCCGTTTAGTGCGCCGTCGGACGATGCAGCCCCGTTTTGATATATTAACATAATAAAACTTAAAAGATAGTGTGAAATTTGGAATATTCAAAAATTAGCACTATCTTTGCACCGAATTTCAAATAATAATTAGTTTATTCACTTATTAAAAACAAAACATTTATGAAAACGACAAAGAATTTTAAGGCACTTGAAAATGTGCTTAACGACTGTTCAAACATTGGTGATACGCTTTTCGCCATTTATGGTGTCAAGGGCGCATCGGAAAGCAAGAAAGGTGGCCAACTGGTTTTCACTGGCGACCCCAAGATGATTGCTGACGGAATGGTTCAAATCATTCGCAAGTCTTTGGCTGAGGATGCCGATAAGGGTAGCATGGCAATTGCAAACGCATTGTTGAACGCTATCGTCACCGTGCTTTCCCCGAAAGACGCTATCTCGTTGCAGTTCGCAGACCTTTTGAAAGATGCCATTGAGACTGCGGCCAAGCGTCGCTTTGGAAAAAAGGTGGCCAAGAAAATCAAGGAACGTGCCGACGAGTCAATTCCTGCACCTCCCGACGAGTTCGACCCCAAGTCAAAGGATTGCCAAGAGTGCGAGGACTTTGCCGATTGTCTTATGCGAGCACTTATTCACCAAGCCGAAAAGCACGGTATCGGTATGATTACCATTCCAACCAACGGCAAGGGCAAGGCGCGTAAGACCAAGAAGTCCAACAAAAAGGACGAAAAGTAAGTCTTTGACATGGATAGGCCGAAACTATACATCAAGAACGAAAAAGGACGGTACGAGCCATATAGGGAGCCCGAACCGCCCTTTGACAACGTTCTTTATCGCAAGGTGCAACGTGGAAAGAAATTCGTTTACGAACCGCAATCCATGTGCATTGATAAAGGATTAGAGGAAGGCGTTTGGGTAGTCGTAAAGCACATGTACGGCAAATCCTATTCAACGGGTAAATACCTTAATGATTGTTTCATGCTTTTAAAGGCTTGCGACATTCAAGAAACGCCACTTTCTCAATTAGGCGGTATGGATAAGTTGGCCGATTGGCTTTCAAACAATTGGGATAAGTTGCCAAAGAACACATCGCAATACGACTTTTGCCGTGCCATTGTAGGCTTGTTATTCCAATACGAAAAGAAAGACGATGGAAACAAATAGCGTTTCTATATGCTGTAACGTTCATTGCACGGAGCGTTTTACCTGTGCTAAATTCGCCCGTGCTTTGGACGTGAACGGCGGTAAGATAAAGGCCAACTATTACGAAGTAGAAAAATGTGAATACGAAAGATGATGGAAGAATTTTTTAAGGCCATAGAAAACCATTGGTGGACGGCCATTTTTATAGTGATTGGTATTTGTTGGATTATTCGCGCATTTAAAGACAAGGATTGAATCATGGCAAACGAAAATAGTGCATTGAACAAACAAGAAGGTGGCAACCACTACAAAGGATATGCCATCCAGCCCGTGCAATACGCACACGCAAATCATCTTGATTTCTTTCAAGGTAGCGTTGTTAAGTATGTAACACGTTTCCGCGATAAGAACGGCAAAGAAGATTTGTTGAAAGCAAGACATTTCATCGACATGCTAATTGAATTGGAATATGGCGGAGGTAACGAAACTAAGTAAGGCTTTCAAAGAGGACGCGCAAGAATACTCTTTTAACGTCGAAAGCGAACTTTTCCATCATTTGCCAAAGTCATTGCAAAAACTTTGGAAAGTGGAAACCGAGCAGCATTTCATCAACGGTATGCGTCACATGCTGGAAAATCCCAATGGGGGCGCGTTGCTTTACGTAAACCGTAAGTCGTATGAAATCGGACTACGCGAGGCGTTAAATTCGCTTTGGAACTATCCAGAAATGACTACGCCAAAGGTTGACCGTAATTGCTTGATTGAAATGATAGACGGCCATATTTACATTGCGCGTTATAGCGGAAAGTTATGGTCATTTGCCGACGGCTATCCAGTAGGAAAGAACGAAAACGGCGACATCATGTATTCAAGTTGGTGTAGCATTGACCCGACATACGAGGTCAAGCGTTGGTGTTATGTTCAAGCCTTGTTTCCCGAAAAAGCGAAAGAAAGCCACGAGAACGGCTTAATTCGTTAAAGGTGGATAAGTTGGCCACGACGAATATAAAAACACAACAGAAACGACGAGAATAGCGAAATTTGAAAGATTATGGCAGATTTTACGGTCACTGGATTTATAAACACGGTCAAATACCTACCAGATGCGGCCTTGGTGTTCATAGACGAATTTAAACGCGGCTATAAGAAACCAAATGGCGAAACGGTAGATGATAAGTACCTTTCATGGAAATGCGTGTTTAAGCCGTATTTCAAGAAATACATCAACGAACATTTTGCCAATGGTATGTTGGTGCAAGTCAAAGGCGAAATATTGCCTTACGCAATCCAAAACCAAAACATCGTTGACGGGTATTCCGTGTTAGGCCAAACAATCAATCTTGCATCTTTCCCACGTGCAAGTGTGAAACAAGAAAACAAGATGATTAAGGAAAGCCAAATGCACGATACCGCGACACCCAATCTTGATGAATACAACAAACCCGATTTTTAGTGTTATATAACCCAAATATTTAACTTAAAAAATTACGTAATTATGAGTACAAAAACAAACATGGAGCAAACCATTCAAACCCTCAAAGGCGACAACCAAGAGTTGATGAAGGAAAACGCCTCGTTGAAACGTCAAATCGGTGGCTTTAAGACATCGAATGACCGTTACAAGAAACAAGCCAAGAACGATGCCCTTTACGTCAAGTCTTTGCAGAACGACCTCGAAAAGTGCAAGAAAGAAGCGCAGGATGAGGTTGGCCGCATCAAGGCTTATGCAAAAGAGGCCGACGAAATGAACGAAAAGAAAGCCGAACAAATCGCAAGCCTTAACGCTACCGTTGAGGAAAAAGACCGCGTGATTTCTGGCCTCCAATCGCAAATCGCCGAACTTAACAAGCGCATCGCCAACAACGAAAAGAACATTCAAGACCTTACGGGCGAGCGTGACGTTGCCATCGCAAACTATGACTATGTTTGTGGGTTGCCTTGGTATCAAAGAATGTTCTTCAAAGGCAAGTAAAATCTTTGTTGTTAAAATTGCCATAAATGTTAAGTGGTCACTATCCTCGCGGACGGTGGCCACTTTTCTTTTTGCTTTTGTTTGTTTGGAATCTGAATTTTACGCAAAAAGAAATTTAGAAAGATGTTAAACCGAGAAATCTTATGTTGTGGGTGCGTCAAGACAATGCAAGGTAATAGTACCCATCATGTATGACTCGCTACCCCTACCAAGTTTTTGCGTCGTGGGCTTGTATTCTTTCAAGCAAACACAATGCACATACTTGTTACCCATGTAAGCGGATTTTATCCACACGTCCGAATTGGTCATGTAGTTTACAAATCCGTCATGTTGCGTCAATACGTTAATCGTTGATGAAGCGTATTTTTGCTTAACGATAAACGTAATTTCAATATCTGTGTTCTCGCGGATAACGACAGGGTTATTGCTACCGTCTAAAGTCGTAATCAAGAAATCCTCCGCTTGGTTGTTCACCCATTGCGCCGTATAGACGTTCACGGGCTTTCCCTTTGCATTGAAACCATCGACTTTCAACACGGCCACGCCGTCAAACAACGTGGTAATATCCGCGAAAGTACCGCTTTCCGTATTTTTAGCGTAATAACGCCCACTTGATTTATTTGCCATAGCCTATTATAGTTTTAATTGTTTATCGAACACTTTTACATCGGCAAGGCAATACTTTCCAAGTTCAACTTGTGCCTTATCCGAATATTTGTATATTACTACCTTGCTATCCTCGTCGGCATCGTCAATCGTTACCTTGCTATCATCGAACAAATAGATGTGCGGACAATTATAGCCGTCAAGTGACAAATGAACATGCGAACCACACCCGACGTAAATAACGGGGCATTTAGACGTTTCAATCGTTACGTGGGTATTGGTACACCACATAAGGGATAGAACGTCAACAGCGGCCTTAAAAACGCCCTTAAATCCAACGTATAGCGAATAAGTGTAGCCATCCACGCCGTCTGCATCCTTTATAACCGCGTTTCCGTTGATATAATCGCCAAATGTTTCTTGTATGTATTCCTTACTAAGACCCATGCCGTTATAGCAATAGTGAATGAAATGCGGCAAACTTTGTTGAGCCATAACCAACTTTACCAATTGTTCTTTGTTGTCATGGCAAGCCCTCCAACGGCCTTTGTATTCTGAACAAAGACCATTGGAAAGCGCGTGTTTATAATAATTGAATAAATCTTGTGCCATATTGTGTTTACGAGTTAAGTTCTACGACGATAGCGCGTCCGCTTGGATTAAGCACACCTGTCAAAATCGACTCAATATTTTGTTGCACTTGGTATGATTGTTGTAATTGCAAAAGCATTTGCGACAAAGTACCCAATTGCACATCAAGGTCGAAATTGTTAAGATGGTCGCGGATTTCTTGCAAGTAAAGGTTTTGCTCGAATACCCTTTGTGCTACGATGTTCATGTAAGCCTCGATAGCACCAGCGGTATCTTCGGTAACGCCTTGTATGCCTTGTTGCAACTTGCTAAGAGCCTCCTCGCTTGTTGCGTCTTTGATAAGACCCATTTCACGAAGGATATTTTCTAATTCATCCATATAGCCTTCGAGTTCTGGTGCAACTTGGCGCAAATCCGTACCAAATCGGCGTACATCGGCCATAGTAGGCGTAGTTGCATCCTCTAAGTGTTCTTGCGCCCAATCTGCCCATCCTTGCAAGATGTCGTGCCATTGTTGATATGTAAGATTTTCCGCACCCTCGCGCATAGCATTTTGCCATTTCCACCAACTATTACTATACCAAAGACTACCGCTTTGGTCTTTCCAAAAGTAATAGCCGCTACCAGTATTGTTGGTGGTAGTGTCGATATGGTCAAGAGTTGCTTGATAGTCGGCGTAGTAATCGGCATAAGCCTCGCCACGCTTTTGTATGTCGGCATCAATCTTATCCCAAATCTTCTCTAACATCGGGCCGAGTATTCTTGCCGAGAACACTTGTTTAATCATGTTCGCAATCATATCGTCGATGCTATCATTGAAACTACCCATAGCATCCTCGCCATTACGCAGCGCATCTACAATATCATCCATCATCGAACCAACGGCATCTTTTACGCTTGAAATACCTAAGAACGAATTGGTGACATCGTTTTTCATGTCCTTTATTTCGTTCTTTAAGTCGATGATTTGACCTTCTAAGTCTGCTATCTTGCCTGCGTCACGTTTTTTGCTGTCACGTGACCGTTCAAGTTGCAACTGACGTTGAAGTTCAGCAAGTTGTAGTTTCTTGTTTGCAATTTCCGCTTTCTTGGCCGCAATTTCGGATGCACCAAACGCCTCCTCTACCGCCTTTTCCAAATTCTTGTATGAATTTTCAAGGCGTTTAACGGCCAATTCGGATTTCTTAACCTCGTTAGTGATTTCCTTGTCATTGCTACCACTAAGCCACGAAACAAGGCCAACGATAACCGACAAAGCGGCAGCAACGGCCAACAACCAAGGCACGGTAGATTCAAGCAATACCATAGCGGCCACAACACCCATGATAATTGTGGTCATAATAGAGAAACCTTCGCTTATGGCGTTGATAGCCTCGGCAGTTTCATCGTCGCCAGCCGCAGCAAACAATTTTGCCACAGCACCAAAGATGTTTTGGACGTTTTGCAATTCGCTTGAAAGCGTTTCCATACCGCCTTGCAATTTCTTGGATGCGGCACGGTATTTTGTTTCTGCATTAGCGGCATCAAGTGTTGCTTGTTTTTGACGTTCACGTGCGATACGTAAGCGTTCAACGGCAGCGGCAGTCTTATCGGCATCACCCTTGCTTGACTCCAATGCTTTTTCGGCATCGCCTACCTCCTTGTCTGCGTTAGCAAGGTTCTTTCTTGCCGTCGCTACCTCGTCGTATGCCGTCCGCATTTCCTTTAATGCGTCAAGAATAGTAACGGTAGAACTACGGCTTTCAAGTTCCTTTTGTGCATCTTGCAAAGACTTAGACAATGCTTTCATGGACGCTGGGTCTTCCTTAACCTTGTCTTTCAGCTCATTCATCTTGTCAATGATAAGTTGAATGGCACGGGTAGAATTACGCGACATATCCTCAAACATCATTGTGTAATAGTCGCTATTCTTAAAGTCATCCCAATAAGCCTTGCTTGTTTGTTGGTTTTGTTGATTTTGAACCGCAGCATTGATATTCACGGCTTGCTCGTTTCCTTGCGTCACTTGGTTAAGCAATTGGCGTAATTGTTCTTGCAAACGTGCTATTTCGGATGGGTCTTGGGAAATGGAAATCTTGTTGGCCAAATCAAGAGCAAGTTTTTTTTGCTCGTCATTGCCGAACTTGTTGACGATATTCTTCATTTCCTTGGTGGCATCCTTGGCGATTTTAACCAACCTGTATTGCAATTGGCCGTACTTGTCAATAAGTTGTGACCAATTCTTTGTTGTTCCCTTTGTTTCGTCAAGGCGTACTTTGTTGGCATATTCACGTATCTTGTTTAATGCCTTAACAAAGGTATCATCAAGCGTGTTTCCACGTTCCGTTACCCACTTGTCAAAGTCGCCCTTGTCAAGCATTTTTGTAAGGTCGAAAGAACCGTCAATATTGTTGTCGGCAAACAACTTGTCAATGCTTGCTTGCAATTGCGCTACGACTTGATTAAAGGTACGTGGTAACGTCTTTAGTTGTTCCTCGTCAATACCCATCATGTCGGCAAAGATACCACCCAATTCGGGATTTGCGTCCAATTCGATAGCCAACTCGTACTCGTCCTTTATCTTTCCAAGTTCACTATTCAAACCGTCCGTGACCTTTTTCATGTCATAGGTCTTTGCGTCAACGGTAAGTTTTTGTATTTCAACGTCCAATGCTTGCAAAGACGATGTTTTCACCTTACCGCTTGCTAACAGGGCTTGCCGTTGTTCCTCTAACGATTGCAACAAACTACGCACATCCTTTCCTGCGAAATTAGCGGCATTGAACTTGTCTATACCGAATTTCGACAGAACTTGATTGATACGTATGATAGTCGCCTCGTAGCCCTTTGATGCAAGGTCGATAGCATCCATATTGGAAACGCCAGACTTACGCAACTTGTCATAGTTGCTTTGCATATCGCGGATGAGTTGTAGTTCTTGCTTTAACGCTTCGGCTACAACGTCCTCTGGTTTACGGTTTCCACCTTTACGGCCTTTCTTTTCCTCGGCATATTGTTGGTGGAACAAATCAAGCAAATTCTTACGTTGCTGGATTTCGCGGTCATTTGCGGCAATCTTTTCCTTAGACCATTGTGTATCATCAAGCGCATACTTTTTGTTTTCCTCGCCCAATGACTTAATGGCTTGTTGTTGCGTCTTAACCCACGATGAAAGATTGTCATTGTTCGTAGGTAAGAAAGCACCACCACCAAAGTCAAGCGCACCAACTGAATTACCGATGCGTTGATTAACCTCTTTTTGGAAATCAGAAAGTTGCTGAACGTTAAAAGCAATGCCGATGTGGATTTTTAACTTGCTTGCGTCTGCCACCATTTCAGAAACTGCTTGGTAGGCATACGGCATACTATCCTTAAAGTATTGCAAGTTTGCGTCAACGGCTGCTTGTTGCTCGGATGACAAAGCCTCGTTGTTTTTAATCCAATCATCATTTATGTCTTGGAAAGCGGAACTTGAATTGTGCTTCAATCTTTCCATAAACATATTCCAAAGGCTTGCGTTACGGTCAACAGCGCCATTGGTAAGTTCAGCCATCTTTTGGTCTAACGAGATGTCGAAAATCTTAGCGGCCTCGCCTTTTATTTCGGGGTTCTTTGCTTTGATTTGTGAACGTACACGTTCCAAAATCTCGTTGATTTGCAGCGGGTCAGTTATATTATAAGCACGAATAAAGTTGTTGATGCTTTCTGCTGTATCGTCAAGTTCTTCAAGAAATTCTTGCCTTGCACCTTTAACAATACCAACTTGGTGCATCCATTCGGCTGCAACCTCGCCAGCCATTTGGTTGTTCCGTGCTATTTCTGAATACTTTTCTATGTAGTCAGCATAGTCTTTAAGGTCGGAAACCAAGCCTTCGCCAAACATACCAAACCAACCAACATCGGTATTAACCTCAATAGAATCGTCTTTAAGGTCTTGCAATGCGGCTTGTGCTTTTTGTATTCTTTCGGCATAGTCAAAACCGACACGCACACGTTCATTAACGTCCTCGATTGCCAATAATTCCGCAATAAGGCCATTAGCAGATAATGCGCTTTGTTCGATTTGTTGTTTAAGACTTTCCCACGCCCTTTCACCTTGCTCGGCCGTCAACTTGTTTTGTTTTGCAAGTTCAAATGTCGATTTATTACCCTTATTGTTTAGGTAATTCAGCATGCTTTCACTTGCCTCGTTGGCATTATCGCGGATTTCTTGGTTAAGTTCGTGCATGGCCTCCCTTGCTGCGTTTGTTTGACGCACAAGGTCGATAACTGCCATAATACCAACAAATACCCACGTCCAAGGATTAAGGAAAAGGGCTTTTAGTGATGCGCCCACGGCCTTAATGCCGTTTGCTAACCATCCCATTTGCTTTGCCGTAGCACCAGTAGCAGTAGCCCACGCCCATTGTTGACGAATAGCAACCATTTGCAAGGCTTTCCATCCAATGAACGTGTAAAGCATGGATTTTAGAACGCGGTCGATAGTTTGCCAATTTTGTAGCAATGCCTTCAATCCACTAATCGGCAACGTCAATAAGCCTTGGTTAGACTTACCGATGTCGTTAAGCATATTGTTCCATGCAAGGTTAAGGTTGGCCATTTGAACGCGCAACGTTTCGGCTTGCTTGGCTTGGAACTCGAAGAACTTGCCGCCATCGTCGGTCATCTTGTTTAAGACGGCCATAACATCGGAGTACGACACCATCTTCTTGCTCATACGGTCGTAAACATCACCCGTAGTAACAATCTTTCCTTCAAGTTCAGTAAAGTGTTCGGCCAACGATGCAACGATAGGCAAACCAGCGTTTGCAAAGTCACGTGCATCTCGTGCCGTCAGAACGGTTTGCGCACGTATCTGTCCTAAGTTATACGTAAGACGTTCCATCGGTACGCCCAAGGCCGCAGAAATGTCCGCAAGACGGCGTGTAGTGTCAACCACCTCGTTTGCCGCAAAGTTGTATGCCGTCAATTGCTTGGCAGCACCAGCCAATTCCATAAGCGTAAACGGGCTTTCAATGGCCATTTGGTTTAACTCTTGGAATATTTGCGAGCCACGTTCAAAGGAATTAACCAACACACCAAGGCTACGCTCTAACAATTCGTATTGACCGCGAATTTCGTACACTTGCTTTGTGAACGATGTAATCGCGCCCAATGTCATAGCATAAACAAGTCGGTTACGGATATATCCAAAGGATTGTGCAAGATAGTTGTTGCTATGCGTCATTTGGATATTCTGACCCATCAGTTCTGCTTGCAGACGCTTTAGACGTTGGTATTCATCGCCTAATTGCTTGACTTGTGCAGTATTTTGTGGGTCAACGGTCACTTTCTTTAAAGCGGCCATTTTCTTTGCAATAGCATCAACACTCGACTCGTCCATACCCAACACATCTTGAATAGACGTAGGCTTCTTCTGGCGCAATTTGTCTATTTTTTCTTGTGTGGTTTGGATTTGTGCGTTAAGGCGATTCCATTGAGTTTGGTCAAGAATACCCTTGCCTTGGAACTTTGCCGAAAGACTTTGTAATTGTTGCAATTTCTTTTCTGCATCGGCCAATCCACGTGCTGGCATGGTGAAAGCCTCTTGCAATTCCTTTTTAGCGGCTTGTGCGGCCTTTACTTGGTCGCTTGTGGTTTCACCCTTTAACTTGGCCTTTTGTTCCTCGATAAGTTTGTTTTGGTCACGCAAGGCATCACTACCAAGTGTCATTTCCTTACGGCGTTTTTCCTCTAAGGCAATGATTTCTTGCAAGTGGCCTACTGTATTGTCGGCATATTGTGAATTACCGCCACCAGCACCGCTATTATTTCCGCTACTTGTGGCGTTTTGTTGAGCCTTTAGCATAGCATCGAAAGATGCAGACATTTGTTTCCATGCGTCTTGCATCAAATCAACGCTAACCTTTTGAGTTATGGCAAAATCTTTCATGGCCGATTTCATCTTTTCCATAGCCACGTCGAATTTGCCAGCCATTATGGTTGTCTTATCGCCTACGTAATCTACTAACTTGTCTATTGAATCGCGTAATTCCTTATCGGAAAGCGAGCCAACAATGATTACATCGTCATTACTTGTATTTGGCATATCTCAGGTGTATATATATTGTCCGTAATAAACTACTTCTTTTCTTTCTTTTCCGTTCCCTTACGACGCACGGGGATTTCAATTTCCTCGCCTTCTTTAAGGTCATCGTGAACGCCCAAGCCAGACATAAAGTTTTCCAACTTTTGTTGTGCATCGTAAGCGGCTTTGAAGTCGTTCCACGCTTTTTTGTCCGCACCTTTAAGGTACTTTGTATGGGTGTTATCCACCGCCATGAATTGTATTTGCGCAATGCTAAGACGATATAGGTAATCATCAAGGCGATATTGCGTGAACACTTTTAGGAAGTCTGCGGCGTCCGCAATGATTGTGCTTCCATAAATAGTGATGCTGTCTCCTCCGATTTCCGCTTCCTTGTCAGAAGTGAAGCCGAAAGCGTACTCACCGATTTTTTGATTAAAAAAAAACCAGACAAGTCTATTGACTTGATAGCACCTAACACGATAGCCGCCCATTGGTTCGTGTCAAATGTGCTAAACATGACCTTTGCTTTCATCACTTGTATCAACTTGTCATTGCGTGACATCGTTTCTTCAACGTCATCATAAGTCTTAATCTTATCGGGCGTAAACAAATGGTTGCAAAGCACAATGGCCATGATTTCCGACATAGCATCCAAATCGGTGCATAAGGCCGTTATAACCTTTTGGTCGGTATCAAGCGTTTCATCTGCCTTGCGCATATCCATGACAAGCCTACAAATGCGATATAACGAATAATAACGCATATCCTTAACACGGTATTCCTTATCACCAAGTTTAACCAAGGATGGCGTATCATTGATTATATCCAATATGTCACGTTGTACGTCTATTGGAAATTCGGGTAAAACTCTTTCTTCGATTTCTTCTTGTTTCATCTTTCCCTATTTGGATTTCGTAAAATTCAAAAGGGATGCGCCACTGGGTGACACCCCAATAAACGCACCCCTTTACGTTTCCGTGTTTAGCCTTAGACTAATCGAACATGGTTTAAGTCGCAGAACGTCCTACGAGCTTATACATGTGGTCAACTTCCTCCGCACCAGTTCCAGTGGTGTGAACCAAAGCGGTAATGGTAACGGAATAGTTCAATGCGCCGTCGGCATCCTTCTTGATTGTGCCAATGGTCAAGCCCTTGTAGATGTAGAGGGCTGCATGGCCACGACCGAAATCAAGTTGCCAAGAGTGCTCGCTTGTGAAAGCATTTGCCGCACCCTCGTAAGATTCGGGAGTTGCGGATGAGCCTTCTCCACTTGCTGCTGTGTAAGTGCCACCGAACAATGCAGGCAATTCCGACAGGTCGTAGTTAGCCAGCTCGAACGTCATAGTAACGGGGTTGCCATCATAGAAGATGTCAAACGGGCTGTCATAGAACTCGGCCTCGATTTCCGTGCTTTCAGGAGCGTCCTGTCCGATAGAAAGACCCTTCAAGACACCCATCAACTTGGTAGTTGCAGAACCGCCAGTTGTACCGTATGCAAGGCTAACGGCTTTTACAGTTGTTTTTCCCATAATTTTTTCCTTTCTATATTTTAATTTAACAAATAATATTTATTCTTCGATACCGTCTAAAACGACAACGAATGATTTTACGTACACATGATATTGGTTTCCCTTTTGCGTCGTTTCGTCAACGTCCATTGAAAGGACACTATCACCAAGTATGTAATATTCTTGGTCATCACCGTTTGCAATGGCATCCTTTACAACTTGATTGATAGATGTTTCAAATGCCTTGTATAACGTCTTATCTAAGCGTCCTCGTGTTTTCTTTGGAACGTAGGCCGTAATCGTACAACGCACCCAACCGTAGGCATCACAATCAAACTCCGAATCGTCATTCATGTTACCCACTTTCAACACTACAAAACCATCTTTAGAATCGCTTTCCGTCGTTTCGGTCGGTTCGCCCATACGGTAAACGTTCTTCGTAACAACGTCATAAACGAGGTTATAAAGATAGTCGTAAACGTCTATTCGTGAATCGTTGAACATAATCCTTTATTTTCTTGTTTTAATACTTTGGTTGGTTTACCTCAAATCGTACACGGCAAAGCGGAGATAATGCTTGCTTGATATGGTCGTACCGTTGCGACATAACATCGAATTGGTAGCGTTTGCCATGAAACATAAATCCACCTTCAAGATAAGCACCGTAGGGGGCGCAGGCTGCAAAGACGATTTCCCATCCTTGTGTTTCGTCGGGCTTATAGATTTGAACGAATTTACGCGCTAATGCACGTCCGTTTACATCTACGCTAATCGACGGGCTGTATTCGTGCAAAATGGACTTACCCTTTGCCATCTTATTGCCGTAGTAGCCATGTTTAGCCTTCTTTCCATTGTAATAGACCGCCCACACATAGGAATCTTGCAAGTTGATGGTTTGGTTTGTGAAAGCACGGGTTTCAACTAAACGAATAATCTCGCTTTCTGCAAAGGCTATAAGCCGTTCTGTTTGCTTATCGGCAATATTGCTATACATTTGCCTTGCCAATGCCTTTTTGTTGAATTTAACCCTTGTTTTCGTAGCCATAGTTACCAAGCCTTGCGTGTAGAATATACACTTATACCACCTAATTGTGACGGTTCGGCGTTATCTACAACAAATTCCAATGTTTCACCAAATCGGACTAACGAAATTTCATCACCTTTGCGAGGAACGATGTAGTTGCCACTATCATCTTTCGTCAACGGCATGGAAATAACATAGGACGCGGTTTGCAAGGTGTGACCCTCGTCATCCGTAGTCATGTGTTCATCCATAACGCCCTCGTAGATGACTACATCAACATCATCTTCGTCACCTTGACCCTCTACCTTGCGTCTTACAACGCCAGTATAAGGATATTCGGATATTTCGTCGCGTAATGCCATAGTGATTACAATTTGTCAACGTCCTCAATGGGTATGAACTTAATCTTACGTCGTGCGCTTTCTAAGATACCTGCACGTTCATCACCGTACATCGTATAGATACGGATTGCGTACTTAATCTTTTTGTCTTGGTAGAAATCCTGCTCTTGGCCAATGGTCTTTTGATAACCGTTGTGAGATTGCGACAACGATGCGGTATTTGAAGGTGAAAGGAGAACGGCGGTGAAAATAATATCAGCCTCCATCAAATCCCTAAGACGCTTGGTAACGTTAGCACCATACACGTCTTCGTCGGGCTGAACGCCACGGTCGAGGGCAATAACCTCGAAGTTACCTTCCTCAAAACTGTAACGTGTTTTCTTTTTCAACCATTCAAGTACCGTCATCGTCGTATCAATCTTTTATAATGAGCAAAATCTTTTCCCAATTCTAAAGGTTTAGTTATCCGCAGTTGTGGTGTCAACGACTACGTGATACGGGCTTTCGTCAAGCACGGTAGCGTAACGTCCGATGACATCGGTGTGGTAGGACTTCAACATACCATTAGGAGTAACCTTGTTGATAACGTTCAAGAAACCTTGCACCTTTGCCAAAGAGAAGTCGATACCCTTGTTGACCTCACCGCTCTTCATCAGTTCAACGTCGGCGACCTTTGCGTGTACCAAGACACCTGCATAGCCAAGAGGACGGAGAACAGCCACACCAGGAGCCCAACCCTTAACGGTAGTGTAGGTAGTGATACCTTGCACCACTTGTTGCTCGCGCACGATACGGATAGGCGAAATCTTGCTGATGGGTGAACGTGAATAAAGCACCAGTTGCTCGTAGGTGATGGTGTCAACGTTGGTAGTCGAGCTGCCGTTGGTGACAACGATAACCTTATCGGGCGCGTAGAGGGCAATGTAGCGGTTTACTTCCTTGATGAAAGCGGCGTTCTTCAAGAGAACATTCACTACGATGTTCCAAGGAATATCCCACTCGAACGGTGTGCCGTCGGGAATGTAGTTAGCCTCCTTGAAATCAGACTCAATCTTACGCATTTGTTCGGGAATGTCGCAATCGTTTGCAGTCCATACCTTTGTACCTGCCTTCTTGTAGTTGGCAAGGGGAATGTATGCGCTTTGGTTGGCGACAACACCGCTAAAGCCTTGTGTGGTAGTAGTGCCACCAGCAACGTTTGTAACGTTGATAGTGTTACCGTATTGACCACCGCGTGAAAGTGTCATAGCGGCCATGTGAGAAACGCGCAGGTTGTGCGTCTTTACAAGGTCTGCGACACCACGAACAAAACCGACAACGAGGTTTTCGTCGGCACCCAGCTCGCGAAGACGTGCTTGGAGTTCCAACTTAGACATAGAGGTTTCAAACAAGCCCTTACCATATTGGTAGATAGAGCCAGTCTTTTCCTCCATACCCTCGGCCTCGAGTTGCATTGTTTCGGTCAGCGGAGCCATAGCGTCGGCCATAGGCACGGTACGCTTGATGCCTTGCTTAACCGTCCAAGCAGGGTTCTTTTTGAGGTCGTTACGGTCGATGTCATACTCGTTACCTTCGACGCGGAAGTGCTCTTGCCAGAAGAACGCATTTTCCTCGATTTCGATGGTGTTGTCAATGAGGTCTTGCAAAAAACCTGCATTAGCCCCATCCATAAAGCCCCTTTGATAAAGTTTTTCGATGGCCTCATCAGGGGTGAAGTGGAATTTAAGTGCATTTGCCATATCTTGTTTCCTTTCTTTAATTACGTGTTAATAATAGCGACGATGATTAAATCCAGAAGATACCTTCGATAAGCGACTTGTTAAGCGCAAGCACGTACTTGGGTAACGGTTGCATCTTAGCAATCCACGCCTGTTTGTTATAGACACCCGAAACGCTATAATTAGCATTTTGGAAACCATAACCCTCGGTGGGGAGCATATCACGGTCGGCCTCGTTGAATACGTTTGGCTTCGGGCAAAGAACAGGTGCAGAACCAGTGCTTTCGGTGTCTTTGGCCTTGTCAGCCTCAACAAGGATAGTACCTGCATCAATCTGAGCGGTCGAAAGTTTGTTTTCAAGAGTGACCTCGAACTTTTGGTTTGTCTCGTCGTAAGTAACGCCAGTAACCTTTGCGTAAGTACCAGTGTAAGTGGTCTTAGTAGTGGTAACAGCGCCTGTTTGAGAGTCGGCCTCCATAGATACAACCTCGGTAGCATCGGGGGCAACCATAAGGTATTGACCTACCTCGGGTGCGTCCGAATAACCATCACCATCAATGTAGATAGTGGTAGCGTTGGCTGCAGCATTGGCCTTCAACTTAAACGAGCGGAAAATCAGCATAGGTTGGCCAGGTGTGTACTGCATAAGTTGTGCAGCCCAAAGATGGCCAAATCCCTTGTTGGGGTTAGCGATAGTACCGCCAAGGAGGATATTGTTACGGTTTTCGCCGTTGCTATCCTTTACCCACACCCAACGACCGCCGCGAATTTTCTTAGCGGTCTCGAAAAAGTATTGGAGATTCGTAACCATAATTTTTTGTTATTTAAAATGTTATTGAACTTTCACTTTCTTTAGCGAAGCAATGAAGTCCTCGTCGCGCTTTTGCGTTTGTTGAGGTGCCAACGGTGCAATGTCGCCAATGGAATCTTTAAAGATTTCCTTAAAGCGCGTCACAAGTGCGTCGGCTTGCTCCTTGTCTTCTTTATCCAACTTAACATCATAATCCGTCGCAAATTTCTCAAACGACGCATGCAGATTTTGTCGGATGCCTTTCTTGGCCAATTCCATGATGTTCTTGAACTTAGTGGTTTTCTTTTCACCGTCCATGAACTTGTCATAAGCATCCAATTTGTCTTGAACCTCTTTAGGAAGTACAACCTCGTTGGGCTTTTGATTAGGTTTTGGCACTTTCTTTTCCAGCTCAGCGATTTGGGATTTGTAGCCGTTTTCTTTCGTCTCAAATTCCTTGGTCTTATCCGTGATAATAAGGCTTGCACCACTAAAAGCGGAATTAAGCGCAAATTTCATGTCGCCAAGTGCCGTTTCATCGTCTGCTGCAGCGTCGGGATAACGCTTTGCGAGATGTTCAGCAAACTTGTCTTTAAAACCATCGGTGAGTGTCGCGTTGGTGTAACTTTTCTCGTTACAATAGTCGTTTACTTTCTGTAAAGCCTCTTCTTTTGTCATAGTTTTCTACTATTTAAAATTTAAATAAACAAAAATGTTTGGTGCAAAGATACTATAATTTATAATATTCAAAAAACGTGTATTTATGTTTTCTCTTTGAAAATCCTCATTTTTCAAATACTTTTCAAATATGCGGTCAAAAACACATTGAAACAATGTGTACCTTTGCAACAAGAAATTTCTTTTAGTTTAAGTTGTATATAATATATAAATAGGTTCGCGTATGGCGAGAAAGCGTAATGACATAGTACTGGCTCCGTTAGAGGATGGCAATCAAAGGCTTGCAATCCGTTCTAATGCCGACATTGTATGTTTTACTGGCGGTACTGGTGGCGGTAAGTCCGTTGCTTTGTATTATGCGCCAATAGAACACCTTGCTATGAACGATAACGCTAAGATAGTTTGCTTTATGCGTAACGTATCGGACTTTTGGGGCGCAGGTAAGGTGAATGACACACTAAAGAAAATGTACCCACTTATTGACCGTTCCGTAAAGAAACAACCGCATGACCCGATAGGCGAAATTATCCGTAACCAAACGGATATGGGTATGAAACTTTACAACGGTAGCGAGATAAAGTTCCAACAATTAGACAACGAGAACCCTATTGTTATTGATAAGATTACCAAAGGTTTGCAAGCAAAGAAACTAATCTTTGACGAGTGCAATAAGTTCCTTTGGCGCACAATATCCGCTTTTTTCCCACGTTTGCGTAGTGATTCAAGCGGCAAGGCACAAGTATATTTGGCACAAAACCCCGAGCGCGAATGTTTCATGCGTAAGATGTGTGGAAAAGGCGAGCACGGTGGCGGTTGGATTAACGATGACGGTACTGTTGACAAGTCAATGGACGGTGTTGTTATGTTCTTTTGTATGCCGAATGGCGACCTTGACAAATGTGTTTGGGGTAGGACGAAACGCGAGGTGTACGAAAAGTGCAAAGACCATATAGATTCGCTTTTGGCCGTTGACCCCGATATGACATACGAGGATTTCATCCTTTCAATGGCTTTCTTTACATTTGATGTGCGCGATAACAAGAAAATGCTATCCAAGAACAAAGGTTATCGTGGTTTGGCCGCTAATAGTGCCACCGCAGCATCTGCCTATCAAGTCAATTGGAATTATTCGATTAACGACGAGGAAGAAAATCTTGATGACCTTGTGAACGTGGAACTTTCAAAAATGGACGTTGAAAGAATGTTTAGACCTAAAGACGTTCCGCGTGATAGCGAACTTTTGAAACGCCGCATGACAATGGATATGGCCACTACTGGTTTCGATAATCTCACTTTCAAATATTGGGAATTGTGGTCACATTACGGGTGGATTTGCCGTGACATTCGCTACTCGATGGATAATAACAACCGCGAGGCCGTTATGATGGCAATGAATTTCCGCGATAAACACAACCTACAAGAAAAGGAAATGATTATCGACGTGCAAGGTTTCGGTTTCTTAAAAGAATGTTTCCCACGTGCCATATTGTTTAGTGGTGCTGGAACACCGTCTAATCGCGGAAAGACGCAATTTAGGACGCTGAAAGACGAGGCTGGACACGTGACAATGGAAATGATACAATCGGGCTTGATTCACTACGAGCCGCAATTGGCCAATGCGCGTTACAATCATAAGAATATGAAACGCGAGGGCGGTACGACTTACTTAAAGCACATGATTTTTGAAAGCCGTATATTCCAATTCAAGAAAACGCCCAATGGCCGCATAATGATGATGAGCAAAGAGGATATGCACTCGTTGCTAAAGGGTATGTCACCCGACCTTTTCGATAACGTCATATTGCTTTGTGGTGGTAGTATCTACGATTGCCATAAGATGCTTAAAGAGGACGCAGGAATAATTCGCAAGCAATTACAAGCCGAGGATATGTTGGCGATGCTTAACGTGACGAATGAAAACTACGTTGACCCACGAATACACCGTAAGAAGATACGTAACGCAAGTGAAATATTAAATGTTTTAAGTACGATATAACGATGATTAGACTACATGACATAAAATGGTTTCTCCAAGACCCTAATCGGCTTGTGAAAATGAAGCCTTTTACACGTGGCGGCAAAATGGTGCCTCATGGTTACGAGGGCGAGCCTATCTTGAATAACACAATCCTTGATACTGGCTTTGCAAACCTTGAACTTACGCCTATTTCGCAAGACCGCTACATTACGGAATACAAGCCCGACTTGCATCACATTTTGTTGAACGAGTCAATTCCTCACATCAAAGTGAAAATCGACGGTACGCCGTTGAACTTTGGCATGATGGATATGACCCAAACGTGCTCGTTCCAAAAGTTGATTCACGCCGCTCATGTCCGTTCTCTTACGTCCAATCCGTTGTTGTTTAACCTTGGTAAGAACGATGCCAAGAATGGCGGTATAGACCCGTTTGAAACCGTAAAAGACGAATGGGAACAACGCAATCTTGACTGGCAGCTCGCACGTGCTATCAACATTTGTAAGAAACTTGGTAACTGTGGCCTTTTGTTTAGTTTTGACAAGGAAACGGGAAAGACTATTGTAACTACTTATAGTTATCGTGACGGCTATCAAATCGTACCCAATTATGACGAATACGGTTTTGAGGTTGCACGTTCTTTGGTGTATCAACTTGACGGCAAGACGATTATTGATACATACGATAACAAAAACCATTACCGTTGCACACCATCCGATGACGGCAAGACGTGGAATATTCAAAGTGAAGTACACGGCTTTTCACGTTGTCCGCTTTTGCACCGACGCGAAACGGTTGCTTGGGAATACGCACAAAGTTCATGCGAAATGTGGGAACTTATGGCGAATATCAACAATATTGCCTTGAAACGCTTTGGTACGTTTGCACTTGTGTTTACAGGTGAAATGGATGCCGATTCATTCAAGCGCGATAGTTCTACGTTGATTATCAACCTTTCAAGCGACACAACGGGTGGCAAGCAATCTGCCGA
>JAEEGL014378434.1_pt1 | contig 28512 bp, 28 predicted proteins | sample 9134231 | NCBI WGS metagenome assembly JAEEGL01 (sample SAMN16246548, study PRJNA631951) | gut metagenome | biome: gut microbiome; feature: rumen; material: fiber-attached | host: Bos | place: Iran: Karaj | collected 2018-10
CTTTTGATGATGAAAACATGCATTTGGTCAACAAAAGGGCAACTTTTGTAGCTTTTGGTCAACTGCGGTAACTTGTTTTATGCTCCCTTGATTTCAGGTTTATCAGGAAGTATTTTGGTTACGGCTTCACAGCAATGTCTGCCTACAAATAATATAAGTGAATAAAATATATATTTAGTTTTAAACAAGTACTTCATTGAGATCATCTCCAAAAACGTTTTGTGAAGTATTCCTTTGGCAGTTTTGCGTTTCATGGTAACACTTCTTTTGTTCGCATTTTCTCAATTATACCATACATAGTGCAGATTTGCAAGTTGGTATAAATTATATAATTTTTTTCCAAGGGCGCACTTATATACCACTGACATGGTATGTGCGCTCTGCAATGCATAAGAAATAATCCCATAAATGATTTTCAAACTTGCAATTCACTAAAATAAATGATATAATAAATGCTATAATAAAAATGCTTCGAGGTGAACTATGTCCCACATTCTTATTATCGACGATGACGAACATATCAGCGGAATGCTCTCAGAAGCCCTGACTGCCGAGGGCTACACGATTTCCGCGGCATATTCGGGCACTGAGGCTCTTATGCTGCTCTCAAAAGAAAAGCCAGACCTGATACTCCTTGACCTTATGCTCCCCGGACTCAGCGGAGAAAAGCTCCTGCCTCAGATAAAGGATATCCCTGTTATTATAGTAAGCGCTAAAGCTGATGTTGCAGACAAGGTGGAGCTTCTCCTCGGCGGCGCGGCGGATTACATCACCAAGCCATTCGATATGCAGGAGCTTCTTGCCCGTATCGCTGTACAGCTCAGAAAAAACAGCGGCAATAGGGACAGGGCTGCTTTGAGCTTCTGCGGTATAACGCTGAATACAGACACTCATACCGTTGATATTAATGGTACAGAGATAAAGCTCACAAGGACGGAATATGCCATACTGAAGCTTTTAATGCAGAATCCCGAGCAGGTGGTGGCAAAGCTGACTATACTGGAGCGTATCAGCTATGATACTCCCGATTGTACCGAGGATTCTCTGAAAATACATATCCATAATCTGCGCCGTAAGCTGAAAGCGGTAACAGGAAAAGAATATATCTCAGCAGTATGGGGCATAGGCTTTATGCTGATGGAAAAATCTTAACCCTATCTTAACTGTTTCCTTAACCGATTTCTTAACTTTTGTGTGATATACTGTTTTCAGAAACAAAAGGAGGTCATAATATGGACTATGTTCTGAAAACGAATGCTCTTTGCAAGCAATATAAGGATTTCAAAGCTCTCAGCGGCGTGACCATGAGCGTGCCAAAGGGCTCTATTTACGGATTTGTAGGCAGGAACGGCGCAGGCAAGACTACGCTGATTCGCCTTATATGCGGTATGCAGTTTTCTACAGACGGAGAGTTTGAGATATACGGCGTAAAAAGTACTGATGCTGCGATATCAGACTCACGCAAGCGTATCGGCGCTGTTGTGGAAACTCCGTCACTTTTCCCCGAAATGACTGCACAGGATAACCTGAAATACCAGTACAGACTGCTCGGGCTTCCAAGCTTTGAAGGTATAACGGAGCTGCTAAAGCTTGTAGGACTTGAAAATACCGGCAAGAAGAAAGCTAAGGATTTCTCCCTTGGTATGCGACAGCGCCTCGGTATCGCAGTTTCTCTCTGCGGAAATCCCGATTTTCTCATTCTCGACGAGCCAATAAACGGACTTGACCCGCAGGGCATCATTGAGATACGCGAGCTTATACTAAAGCTCAACCGCGAGCGCAATATCACCGTCCTTATCTCATCACATATCCTTGACGAACTTGCAAGGCTTGCCACACATTACGGCTTTATCGACAAGGGTTCTATTGTCCGCGAAATGAGCGCAGAGGAGCTTGAAGCAGCCTGCAGAAAATGCATAAGAGTCACGGTAACGGATACCTCTGCGGCTGTAAGAACTCTGGACGATATGAAGCTTGAATACAATGTAACAGGCGACGACAGTATAGACATCTACGCCAAGCCAAGTATCACAAAGCTTGCGGCTTCACTCGATAAAGAGGGCTGCGAGATACTCAGCTGTACGGAACGCGACGAAAATCTTGAAGGATTCTTTATTTCTCTTGTAGGGGGTGGCAGTGATGAGTAAGCTTCTTAATGCTGATATGTCAAGGATATTAAAGGCAAAATCACTCTATTACGGAATGTTCATCACGGCTTTGCTGGCGGTATTGTTTGTATTTCTCAACAAGGAGGACAATGTATTCGCCTCTATTCCCGAAAGCGGAGCTCTTGTGATACTGCCGTTTTTCATCGGTTCTGTCATCGCTCTCAATGTATCTACTGAATTTACAAGCGGAGCTATACGCAACAAGCTTATCATCGGACACAGCCGTGTGAATATACTGCTTTCGTGGTCTGTATGCTTTACTATCGTTACAGTTCAGTTCTTTGCAGTTTACGAAACGGCTGCTTTCGTTTCAGCTTCGCTCCTTTCCTATGACCTTTCATCAGTTCATGGAGACAACGTTGTAAAAAACCTTCTTCTTGTATTTATACTTGTTCTCAGCAATATATTCATGAGTATGCTCATATGCGTTATTATCGAGGATGTCCGCAGCGTTGCCGTAATGTTCCTGATACAGTTCTCACTTATGCTTTTTTCCACGCTTGGATATGAAGCGCTTGCGGAAAATGAGACTGCGGAGCTCATATTCCGTTTCTTCCCTCAGGGACAGATGAATGTGATGAGCATACTCACTGCTCCCGACAAACCGTGGCTGACAGCGATATGCGCAATGTCAGCAGGAGCGGCAATGCTTATACTTTCCATAGTTTATTTCAGAAAACACGATATGAAATGAGGTAATTGAGTTGATTTATGTGATCTTTTTTGTCATGGCAGCTGTGATTGTATTTCTTACAGTCAAGGTCTGCCTTTTGAAAAAATCGGCAAAAGAGATCACAGCTGCAATGCCTGATATAATAAAAAAGGATACCAACACCCTTATCGGTATTTCCTGCCGCGACAGGGATATGTGCAAGCTCGCCGACAGCCTCAACAAGCAGCTGAAAGAAGTACGTGAACAGCAGCTTCGATATGAGCTTGGCAATACTGAGCTGAAAAACGCCATAACCAATATCTCCCACGACCTGAGGACTCCGCTTACGGCGATATGCGGCTATCTGGATATGTTCGGCAAGACCGGCGATACTGAGAAACAGCAGCGATATCTTGACATAATGCACGAGCGAGCCGACATGATGAAGCAGCTTACCGAGGAACTCTTCCGCTACTCGGTCATAGTTACCGACGACACCGAAATGGAGTGTGAAAACGTCTTTGTAAATCAGCTTCTTGCGGAGAGTATCAGCAGCTTTTATCCTGCATTGAAAAGCCGCGGCATAGAGCCGAAAATAGAGCTGACGGAGCAGCGCGTGGAACGATTTGTCAACAAGGCGGCACTGTCAAGGGTTTTCTCAAATCTGCTTAACAACGCTGTTAAATACAGCGGCGGCGACCTTGAAATTTTCCTTTCCCATACGGGTGATATAACATTTTCAAACACGGCAAAGGAGCTCTCCGCTGTTGATGTGGAGCAGCTCTTTGACCGTTTCTACACAGTCGAAGCTGCACATCATTCCACAGGTCTTGGGCTCTCCATAGCGCGTACTCTGGTAGAGCGCATGGGCGGCACTATTACCGCTGAATATAACAAGGAACGACTCAATATAATACTGAAGCTTTGAAAGTGTAAGATTTCCGAAGAAAAAAGTCAGCTTGTACGGATTGTACAAGCTGTTTTGAAATATTCGACTGTCATTTCATTATTATTGTGGGCAACAATTGGTCAACAAAGCTACCTTAGTCTGCAAAATGTTGCCCAAAATGATTATAGAATAACTTGGATACTTCGCAATATATCATCGTTTACGTAACTTAGCCATACATTGCTAAAAACTAAAATTTAATCATAATTTACGGAAGGAGCGTTACAATGCTGAATAAATGGAAAAAAGCCGCCGATGAGCTCCACAGTCTTGCTGAAAGCTACACGGGCGCTCAGACATTCACACCACCGCCCATACATCAGGAAATACTCATACGTGCATTGAAGCTCCTGAGCGAGACCGCTCCCGAAGCCGAAAAGCTCATAAGCCCCATGCTCGGCACTATGATCCCCTATACCTACCGTGCCGATGACAAGGGCGACCGTGAAAACGGCGCAGGCCGTCACTATTACTGTGGATGCAGCACTAACGGTGTTCCCATGAAGGCTGTGCAGGGCTACTTAAAAAACGGTAAAGATCTGTTCGCAAAAAGCGCCCGTACCATGTTTGAAGAAGACTACACCATGGCTCTGACCATGTACATGAGCGGCTTCAAGCCGCAGGGAGCAGTGTATCTCGCCCGTGCGGTGCATATGCTCTCGGATATGTGCTGTCTGCCCCATGCCGCGAAAATGACCTACTTCTCAAGCAAGCGCAATATCCACATACAGTATGAGAACCTTGCCCGCGCCATGTATCCCGAATTCGTCCCCGAACAGCACATCAGATACGAGCAGCTCCGCCGCTTTGCCATGAGAAGCAGCTTTTCGTCTGCGCTTAACCGAAATGCCAGACTTATATGCAGTGAGGTACTGCAGATACTCACTGCGCCCGAAAAGGAGATAAAGCACCGCCTCTATGACACGGAAGCAGCCGTTGCCGCACTTTTGTACCGTTTCTTCCGCGATACTCAGGTCTCTCCTCTGCGCGGCCACTACGCCGCAAACGGCATGACCTGCCGTCCCTTTGCCGATATGCCCGCTCTTGAATTGAGGATAACCGGAAGGGGTATAGCCTTTGAACTTGACGGGATACCTGTAAACTCACGCTTCGGCAGTCTTTTCAGAGCCGCTCACAGAAGAAACGGCTTGTTTTCGCTCACTCCCGTGGGTATCACCAGCGGAGTGGTGCTTTCAAAGAACGGAAAGGGGCTTGTCAGCTTCGATCCACGTGACCGCAGCCAGCTTTTCAATATAATATAACAAAAAATTCCCGCAGCCTGTGCAGTCAGGTCGCGGGGATTTTTATCACGGAATTATTACTGTGAGGTTATGGCTTTTAATTGATAATACGGTCAGTTTGCTGAATTCTTGGCATATATCTTCAATGCCTGTGAAGCGTCAACTGAATCTACGATACCATCGCCGTTCATGTCGCCCTTATAGCGGCACACCAGCTGGCTTGACTTAACGATATCGGCACCTGTGCTGTTGATAGCATAGAACGAAAGGATATTGCTGGCGTCTACTGCATCAATAACGCCATCGCCGTTAACGTCGCCCTTTTCAACGCTCTCGCTGACTATAGCTGAATAGTACTGCGGCTCAAAGTCCTCGATCTTGCAGTTGGTAAAACTGATGACATACTTCAGGAACAGGGTTCCGTCAACCGAGTTTACTCTGCCGTCCTTGTTGAAATCACCGAATTCGGCGATCTTCTTGCTGATATCCTCGGTAACGCCAAGTCTGATGGTATCAGATACCTTATCATTGGTCGTGATAAGATAATACCTGAAAAGAAAAGCAACATCCAGAGCGTCTATATATCCGTCTTCGTTAAAGTCATAGCGCTCGTATGTCGCACTCGGAACGGAAGCCTCGTTTTCTGCTGCAAATACAGCTGCGGGCACAGCACACAGTGCCAATGCCACTGATAACAATGCAGATATGACCTTTCTCATAATCATTCCTCCTCAAAAATACATCTCTTAAAACACCCAAAATCTCTGTAATTTTATGATACCTCATTTCGTGTTACTTTTTCTGCTATATTTTATGAACGAAATAATAATTTTTTGAGCATTCTGTACAAAGCAATCTGCAAATTACATTTTGTATAACATTTTTTCATATGAATACTGCCCGTTTTAAACTATGAACACTGAAAAAAATTGCGTCTCAGTGAAAAAAACTGTTGACTATTTCGGGATTTTAGTTTATTATATTATTGTATGACTTTCCGGGCAGCGGAAAGCGTGCTCTTCCGCTCCGTATTACGGAGATACACTGATCTCAGGGAGTTGTTTCATGAAATATGCAGACTTTTAAACGAAATATACTATGTACGCTGATCGGTGGAGCACTTACGGCAGCTGCTGCGGCAGGGGCTCTGTTTTTATCAACAGCAAGAGTAAATAAAGCAAGATATCCCGTTTTCGGTGTTGATGTCTCGAACTATCAGGGCGATATTGACTGGAACGAGCTGGAAGCTCAGAACGTTTCTTTCGCTTTCATAAAGGCTACCGAGGGCAGCGGACATACTGACGAATCGTTCCGACGCAATCTTGAAAGAGCTGCGTCTACTGATATACGGGTTTCCGCCTATCACTTCTTCAGCTTTGACAGCGCAGGCGAGACTCAGGCGAATAATTTCATCTCCTCAGTGGACAGAAGCGAGATCAATATGCCTCCGGTCATAGATATAGAATACTATGCGGATAAACGCAAGAACAAGCCCTCACATGAAGAAGCTGAAAGTATACTTCGTCCCCTGCTTGAAAGACTGGAGAGCTACTACGGCGTCAAGCCTATCATATATACTACCCTGCCTGTTTACTACAGATATATCAGCGGCAGATTCTCCGACTATCCGCTTTGGATAAGATGTGTGAACTGCGAGCCCGATATCCTTGAATGGAAGTTCTGGCAGTACAGCGACAAGGGCAGACTAACAGGCTACATCGGTGAGGAAGAGCATATCGACCTTAATGTATACAACGGCTCAGCCGATGATTTTCTTAGGGAATTTCCCAAAACCAACTAATATACAGCAGAAAGGCATAATAATGACACCATTTTTACTAAAAGCACCTGTAAAGGACTATATATGGGGCGGCACAAAGCTCCGTGAGTTATTCGGCAAGGAGAGCGATACGGAGCGTCTCGCCGAAAGCTGGGAGCTCAGCTGTCACCCTGACGGAGAGTGCATCATAGACGGCGGCGAGTTCGGCGGAATTAAGCTCAGCGACTTTATTTCCGCTCACCCGGAGGCTGTGGGCAGCAGCTTCAAAAGCGGCGACAGCTTCCCCGTTCTTGTAAAGCTCATCGACGCAAAGAATGACCTGTCAGTGCAGGTACACCCCTGCGACGAGTACGCTCATAAATACGAGAACGACAACGGTAAGACCGAGATGTGGTACATCATATCCGCCGATCAGGACGCGGAGCTGGTATACGGCTTCAAGGAAAAGATCACAAAGGACGAGTTCCGCCGCGCTGTTGAGGATAACACACTAATGGACAAGGTGAACCGCGTTCCTGTCAGGCAGGGCGACGTTTTCTTCATCGAGCCGGGTACTCTCCATGCTATCGGCAAGGGCATTCTCATTGCCGAGATACAGCAGAGCTCAAACGTTACCTATCGGGTTTACGACTACGGCAGGCTCGGTGCCGACGGCAAGCCGAGACAGCTCCACATTGAAAAGGCTCTTGAGGTGACAAATACCGAGCCCGCAGACCACCGCAGACCTGTCTACGGCATTGAGCTCGACGGTGTAGTCACTCAGCTCCTTGCAGACTGCAATTACTTTATAGTCAACCGCCACAGGATAATCAAGGAGGCAGGCTTCACCGCCGATAAGAACTCCTTTGCACATGTACTTGTGATAGGCGGAAGCGGCGGAGAGCTTGTCGCCGGCAATTACAGGCTCGAACTGAAAATGGGCACAAGCGTTTTCGTTCCCGCAGGAACAGGCGCATTTGCTATAAAAGGAAATTGTGACGTTATCATCACCACAATTCCGTAAGGAGGATATAAAATGAAATATTATGTAGGAATCGACCTCGGCGGTACAAATATCGTCGCAGGCGTAGTTGATGAGGAATACAACATCATCTCAAAAGCAAGCACCAAGACAAACTGCCCCCGTCCAGAAAAGGAGATCGCGGACGATATGGCAAAAATGGCTATAGAAGCAGTTAAGAACGCCAAGCTCACCATGGATCAGATCGAGTGGATCGGCGTCGGCACTCCCGGTATCGCAAACAGCAAGAAGGGTATCATCGAGTACTCAAACAACCTCGGCTTCAAGAATACTCCTATGGTAAAGTACATACAGGAAAGTATCGACAAACCCGTATTCATTGAGAATGACGCAAACGCAGCTGCATACGGCGAGTTCGTCGCAGGCGCCGCAAAGGGCGCAAGAAACGCTGTATGCATCACTCTCGGAACAGGCGTCGGCGGCGGTATCATAGTTGACGGCAAGATATACTCCGGCTCGAACTTTGCAGGCGCTGAGATAGGTCATACAGTTATCGAGGTGGACGGCGCACAGTGCTCATGCGGCAGAAAGGGCTGTTTTGAGGCTTATTCCTCCGCTACAGGTCTTATACGCATGACAAAAGAGGCTATGGACGAGCACCCCGACAGTATCATGAACAAGTCTGCCGACGAAAGAGGCAAGGTAACGGCACGCACCTCCTTTGACTGCATGAGAATGGGCGACAAATACGCAAAGGCTGTTGTTGACAAGTACATCAAGTACCTCGCAGCAGGTATAACCAATACTATCAATATCTTCCAGCCCGATATACTCTGTATCGGCGGCGGCGTATGCAATGAGGGCGATCCCCTCCTCCTCCCCATGAAGGAACTCGTTGCCAAGGAAGTATATACCCGCAACTCCGAGAAGAATACCGAGATCGTTATCGCAAAGCTTGGCAATGACGCAGGTATCATCGGCGCAGCATTCCTCGGACGCGCCAACCAGTAACAGAACTAAACATGTGCGCGTATTGCGCATCAGAAAAAGCCGCAGTATTTTACCGTACTACGGCTTTTTGTTGACATATCTTTGTTTTTAGGTTATAATTTCAATATAATAAATCAGGATTTACGGTGATGAGATATGATTGTAAACGGTATTGTTGTTCAAAAATATTCCGATAATTCTTATAAAGGGATAGATGGCAGCGGATTTGGCGAAAAGACAGCTCAGAACTGGTTCCTGAACTATGAGAAAGACATATCCGACTGTTTTGAAGCCTATTATGATGAGAATATCGGTAAAACCTATTGGGATTTAAGCGAGCATACTCGGATAGCTGCCTGTAACGATATGGATTACATATACAAATATATAAAGGAAGCAGAAAAAAGGAATATAAAATACAGGCTGTTACTGTGTGAAACAGACGTGTCTGATCCCAGGTTTGACTGTCCTGATTTTAAAAAGATATTCTTAGGGTATGACTATGCATATGCCATGGGTGACAATTATTCGGCTGTGTATAATGAGATACCTTTTAAATTTCCTCAGTTTGAATTAAACCAATACGGACTCTTTCAAACAAGAGAAGAAATTGAAGAATATATTGCCGCAAGAGAACGATTCAAACTGACACACCCTCCGCTTACGCTGGAAGAAGGAGATTTTGTTGTTTTCAGACTTCATGAGATATTTCTCTGACAAATTCTGATCTGCGCTCGTAAATTATCAGAATAACCCCGAAAGCATTCGGATAAAACAGCTTTCGGGGTTATTGGTTTATGTTTATTCGTGCAGTAATTATTGAACGGGCAGCGGAACGCCGCCACTACACGCTAACGGCTCATTTAGCCATATTGCGGTACTGATTGGGAGTAACTCCCACCGTTGCAAGGAACTGGCGCAGGAAGTACTTGCTGTCCACGTAGCCGCACTGCTCCGCTATCTCGGTCATGCTCAGCGGCGTTACCATAAGACAGTAGGTCGCCTTTGCCATTCGCGCATTTATGCAGTCCTTGTGTATGCTGACGCCGAAGCACTTCTTGTATACCTCGCGGAGATGTCCCGCGCTGTAGGGATAAAGCTTCTGAAGCTTCTCAGACTCAAAGCTGTCCTGCGGATTGCTGTAGATATAGCTCCTTATGCCGAGCATATCCTCATAGTGAGGCCGCATGCGCATTTCCATCTGTTTGCACTGCCTATCTGCAAGTATATCCGTACATGTGCTGATAGTGCGTGTATAGGACTTCTCCGTGCATTTTATCGCGGCTATAACGAAGGAATCGAGGCCGTACTGCTCCAGATACAGATTATGCTGCAGCATTATGGCATTAAGCCTGTTTTCAAGGAGCTCTATACCGGTATCACCCTGTATTATACAGGCAAAGGTATTATCGTTGACTCTGCCGCATATATCGCTGCTGCCGCAGAACTGCTTCACTGCCTCCGCAGCGTCCATTATAGCGGGGATCTTGCCATTCAGCTCGTAGAATCCCGCATTTGATATGCCTATCCTCATCATAACGAGAATGCAGTCCTGCTTGGTGATATCCAATGTGTGATAAGCCTTTTTCATGCCCGTTTCGTTGTACATTCCCGTGAGAGTGTCACGAAGGTCGGAAAGGTTCTGACACTGGGTGAGATACTGTATATCATTCTTCATGCGGAGGAACTCAAGTCCGTTTGAAACGGATTTCAGCCAGTTCCTGTATATATCGTCGTAGGTGTCGGGATCGTGGTACTTAAGGACAAGATAGCCGAAAAGCCTGTCATTGAAGAAAAGAGGATTGAAATAGTATATCGCAGGCTCATAATTCTTAGCTAAAAGCGCTGAGAAATTATATTTCTGCATATCAAACGGGGTCTTGTCATCCCAGTTCACCATGCTCTGACATGAAAGTATATCACTAAGTTCAGCATCAGAGTCATACCAGTTCTTGTAAAGACAGAGGTAAAAGCTCTGTATGCCGCGGACCTGCCAGTGGAAAGTGCCGCATATATCCGTAAATTCGTTAAGGGTACGGCACTCTGTCAGTTTCTGGTCAAGAGGATTGAAAAGGTTCCGGTTGTCGTAATCCTTTTTGGCTCTCGCGTTTTTCAGTTCCTCTGTGTAGAGGCTGCGGTCAACGCCGCAGGTGCAGCTGGTACCGCATATGATCTCGCCCTGTGGAGGCGCAAAAAGGAATTCCCTTTCCTTTATGCGGCTGTAGACCATATTTGCCGCGTCCTCGCCTATAGTTTCGCGGTTTCTCTTGTATGTGGTCAGAAGAGGCGTATGCATGAACCTGTCGCCTACGTACTCATAGCCCACCACTGTTACGTCCTCGGGCACCTTTATGCCTATCTCATCAAACTTGTCTATAAGTCCGTATGCCATATAGTCGTTGGCGCAGACGATTGCCTGCGGGAGCTCAAGCTCGCCGCTGTGATAGCGTTCGGCAAGCTCGGCGCCTGAATTCATCCAGTAGTTTCCATAGTGAACATGTTTTTCATCGAACTCTATCCCATGCTTCTCCAGTGACTTTCTGTAGCCGTTCACACGGAGATTTGAGGCTTCTATGAAATCATAGCCCGTAATAATATCTATATCTGTAAAGCCGTGCTTCTCGATGAGATGATCCGTAAGATCCTCTATATCGTTCTCGTCGCTGGTATTTATAAATGTACACTTAGGAAAATCAAGCTCAGCCACATGAGTACCCACGATAACTATAGGGATAGTCTTTTTTGAAAGAAGGTCGGCTATGAGCTTTTTCACGTCCTCATTGACAAAGGATTCGGAAATAACGATAAGACCGTCAAGCTCGTCGGAGAGTATGAGGTCGTATATCTTATTTTCGCAGAAAAGCTCCTTTTCCCTGACATTCGGGTTGTAGTTATTGGAGAATACGATAGTATCGCTTCCCACGCACATATCGAACCGTGCGATCCCCTTGATGATCTGGCGCTGTTCTATGCTGTTAGCCTCTGCGGTAACAACGCCTATCATCATTCTCTTTTTTCTTACCAAAATTCCCACTCCTCGATTATTATCTTTCTATTTTTGGTCAGACAAATTATAAGAAGTTACATTAATTATACATTATTTATTAAGAATTGTCAATGAAGTTTTCTGCGTTTTTTCCACCCCGAGGGTATTTTTGTGGGTTGTTAAAAAAAATACCGGTATACTAAACAATCAACAGCACTGTTTTTTGTACAAAGCGACTATTCAATAAAATCTGTGCAACAATCTGTCTCCTGTGAGACACATATGTTATGAATTCGAATTCAAAGGAGGAATCTGCATGAACGATCTATCAACAGACGTAAAGCTCGCAGGTGACGGAGACACCAAAGCCTTCGCACGTCTTTACTCAACAGTTTACGAAGACCTTTACCATATAGCACTCTACAGTCTGCGCAACCAGCACGACGCCGCAGACGCTGTCAGCGATACGGTGCTCGACGCATTCCGCTCTATAAAAAAGCTGCGCGATCCGGAAAAATTCCGGGGCTGGATAATGACCATACTTGCAGCTAAGATAAAACGAAAGCAGCGTACATATTTTGAACCTGCCGAAGAGCTGGAGAACGTTACTCAGCTTTCCGACAGCTTCAGCTACGAATCCGTCGAACTGCGCGAAGCTGTGGGAAGACTGGACGACGAATCAAAGCTCCTGCTGTCGATGTCGGTGCTCGGCGGCTACACCAGCGATGAGATATCCTCGTTATGCGGCATAAAATCAACTACCGTGCGTTCAAAGCTGTCCAGGATAAAGCAGAAGCTGCGGCTTGAACTCACTCCCGAGATATGATCCATGAAAGGAGAATGTTTATGAACAACGACGAAAAGCTCAAAGAGCAGATGAAGTCAGCGCCTGTACCGGACGAACTCAGGCCCGAAAATATAAAGATAATGCTCGATAACGAAAAAGCAAGGAAAAAGAGAAGCGGCATCTCAATGGCAGGACGTATAACCGCTACTGCGGCTGCTTTTGCAGTCATAGGAGGAACTGCCGCGTATACCATGAACAACGGCAGGCACAAGGCGACTTTTGACTCGACAAATATCGCCTCTCAGGAAAAAAATGACGCCAAGAGCGCTGATCACGCAGACAGCAATACCGATAATGAGCCGGACAGCAAGAAGCAGGCTAACTATATGAACAGCGCTGACAGCTACGAGCAGGTGTATACCATGTTCCGCAGAGCTTCCAGAAAAGCAAAGAAGGACAGCGCCCGCACGCAGTACAGATTCAAAACGGACGACGAAGACATAAAAGAATATGACGCTGTCGAGGCCGTTGAAGAGGTCGAGCCCGGGACAGTTGCCGCAGGCGAAGACTTATACAGCGGGATGAATGATACAGGCGCAGGTATCGGCGGCGGCAGCGAGATACGCGAATCCCCGGTTGTAAGCGCTGGCGGTTCCGACGATGGGGCAAATGACGAACCCGCATCGTCGGCAAAAGAAGACGAGCCTGCAAACGAGGAGCCTCAGCACTCCGAGACCTACTATCAGGAACAGGATGTCCTTGAAGCCGATATCGTCAAGACCGACGGAAAGCATATCTACTATCTCGGTGCAAAGTCAGGCGAGGACTATTCCTCAACTCCCCTTCTGCGCACAGCAGACGTAAAGGACGGAAAGTTCACAGGCAGCACTACCATAGATATATGCGGAACAACAGGCATAGAGGACAACGGTTACAATGTCTGCGTTCTTGATATGTATATCTATAATGATATGATAGCTGTCATAGGCAACAATAACAACTCCAATTTCTACTACGGTATCGACTACCGCGATATGGAAAGCAGCACCCCCTATACCTTCGTCGCTTTCTATACCACAGGTGAAGACCCCCGGCTCATCGACGTATACAAGCAGGACGGCTACTACAACGACGTAAGGATATCTCCCGAAGGCTTCATGCTCCTTACCTCCTCGTATACTACGCCCATGTTCGACTATATAGGTGACAGCTCCGACACAAGAAAGTATATTCCATACTGCGGTTTTGCCGAGAGCTACGATATCATGCCCTGCGAGGACATTCTCCTCCCCATTGACGGCTTCGGCAGCACGAACAATCTCTCATATACCGTTCTTACAAGCCTTGACCTCAATAATCCGGGCTCTCCCGCAGCAAAGGACACCAAGACACTCGCCGGTTATGCAGGCAGTATCTACTGCTCGGCCGGTAACCTCTACACAGCAGCATTCGCCGATCTGAACAAGACCGATATCACACGCATCTCCATCAATGGCGGCGAAATAGTCCCCGAGGCAGGCGTTCAGATAAACGGCGTGGTAAAGGACCAGTTCTCCATGAGTGAGTACGGCGGATACTTCCGCGTGGCTGCTACCTATACAGAAATCAGACAGGAATTCCATTCCTATGCTCCCGACGCAAAGGACTTCCTGAAGGATGTATGGGATTCATTGACAGGCAAGGAAAGACAGGGCTATTATACCTATGAGAATGTAAAGACAGATACCCGCGTTTATGTCTTCGATATGGATATGAACATGGTAGGAAGCATAGGCGACCTCGGCGTGGGCGAGCAACTCAAGTCTGCAAGCTTCAGCGGAAATATGGCTTATGTGGTAACATTCCGTCAGACAGACCCCCTCTATGCAGTAGACCTCAGCGACCCTGCAAATCCCGCTCTCCTTGACGAGTTCAAGATAAACGGATTCAGCACATATATGCAGCAGTGGAGCGACGGGCTGCTCTTCGGCTTCGGTCTGGACGCCGACGACAATGGCTTCACAAACGGAATCAGAATGACAATGTTCGACAACTCCGATCCCAATGACCTCAAGGCGCAGGCTGTATATACATGGAGCAACTCTCCTGATAATTACATCTACGACGCAGACTTCGCGGAGCGCTCCGAGGAATACTACAATTCATGCGCTGTGGATGAGAGAAAGGCGCTTCTCCTGGCTCCCGAAAAGAACCTCATAGGCGTGCCGATAACCTATACCAGGTACTCATTCACAAACAGCGGCAAGGAGTCAGAATTCATTTACGAGTCAAAATACGTTTTCTTCAGCTATGAGAACGGCGAATTCGTACAAAAGGGAGAGATATCCTCTGATATCATCACAGACTCCATGAATGCATGGAATTCACCCACGTTCAACAGAGCGTTATATATAGGTGACCACGTCTATGCTCTCTCTTCAGACAGATTCGTGGCAGCTGATATCTCTACTCTTGATATCACAGATGAACTGAAATTCTGATAAAAACGAAAAAGCTCCGGGGCTGCGCTCCGGAGCTGAATTTCTATATCGCCATTTGATTCTCATTATTTAAACCTTGAAAAAGACAGCAGTGCGAAAAGCATAGGGAAAATGAACTTACAGCAGAAAAGCAGAACGAAAGAAAATGCACTGACCATCAGGTAGCACCTGCCGCTTTTCTGCCGTCCGGCGGATAACTGTATTATACCAAGTATTATACCTACGATCGGTATAATCAGCGACAGGACTATAAGTGCAGGCTCTGTCTTATCATACAACATAAAATCCGGTATCTTCTGGTTCAGATCGGGTTCAGCCGGTTCTTCCCAGCCATGATCTATGTAAGAATTACAGTAAGGACATCTCTCCTCGTTTTCGGATATTGAAGCTGCACAATGCGGACAGATCATTCTATCCCCTCCTTTTTATCTCATCATATAGTGCGATGTTCTTGTAAAACCGTATATTACCATTATTAAAAAACACAGTGCTGCGCCGATAAAAGCTGCCGCAAAGCTTGCGAGCGCACTCTTTGGACGCCCACAGATGATAAAGATCATCATTAATATCATTCCTATAGGCATACACGCCGATATCAGCACAAGCGGTATTATAGGCTTATCATCGCCCTTAAGCCTGAACGGCGATACATCCTGCAGATTCACAGGCTCTACGCGCTTGAATTGTTTTTTGCCGTTGTCTATGAAAGAATCACAGTACGGGCACTTTTCCTCGTCTTCAGATATTGAAGCTGCACAATGCGGACAGATCATACTATCCCCTCCTTAAATAATAATATCATATCAGTGAAATAATAATATAAACGGCAGACACATAAATACAAATGCAAGAAGAATATATGCACCGAAGCTTATCCCCGCTGCAAGAAGATAAGTCCTTCCTGCTCTTTTTTCATTGTTGCCGAGACATATACAGCCGATTATCAGCCCTGCAAGCGGTATTATCGCTGAGACCACCACAAGTCCTGTCTCTGCGGGAGCGTTCTCGCGGTCGTAATAGTAAGGCGGAACATTATTGCTGCAATAAGGCGGCGGTACCACCCCGTGAAACTGCGGACCGCTGTATATTTTTGGGTTCGGCGCCCTGCAGAAAGGACATGCCTGCTGCCTGTCGTCCATCATGGAACCGCAGTTTGAACAATACATATATACCTCCCCCTTATCTAACAAAAATGTATGCCGTATAGCCTGCATATACAGCAAGCATAAGAGCTCCGTTCCAGCGCACCAGCTTCTTTTTCGGCGCGCACATTACAAGTACCAGCAGGCTCATTGCTATGAGAACTGCCGTATCCACAGTATTCTGCACCGTAAATGCTATAGGCGAGATAGTTGCCGCTATACCGAGTACAAAGAGTATATTGAATATATTCGAGCCTACCACATTTCCGAGAGCCATATCCACTTCGCCCTTGCGGGCAGCAACTATGGAGGTTACAAGCTCCGGGAGACTGGTACCGAGAGCTACTATTGTCATACCTATGAGGTTATCCGACATTCCGAAGGAACGGGCAATATCAGAAGCTCCCTCAACTACCATTTTTCCGCCTGCCGCTATGGCTGCGCCTCCTCCGATTATACAGAGCAGACACTTCCACACAGGCATTATCCTGAACTCCTCATCATCGGCGCTGCCTGCATCACGGGCTTTTTTTGCAGAACTTATCATCATATAAAGGAAAGCTGCGAACAATGCAAGAAGCATTACTCCGCCCCAGCGCTGTACAACTCCCGTGAATGCGCCGAGTGCAAGAAGAACTCCCGCAACTGTTACTGAAAACGGCAGATCCTTTTTCAGGGTATCCTTTCCTATTTCCATAGGACACAGCACTGCACAGACTCCGCATACGACCATGAGGTTGAATATATTCGAGCCTACTGCATTGCTTATGGCAAGATCATTTTTCCCAAGCACCGAGGCGCTTACGCTGACAGAGGTCTCGGGAAGGCTTGTCCCCATTGCAACGATAGTCATTCCTATGATAAGTGCGGGTACCTTGAGACGCTTTGCCACTGCGGAGCTTCCGTCAACAAAGAAGTCCGCGCCCTTGATAAGCAATACAAAGCCGCCTACAAGCAAGATATATTTCAGCATTTTATGACTCCTAACAGCAGCTTTGAATGTATAGGTTCAAAGGAACTTGTTACAGGTTCTTTTACTCCTTTAGCTGCTTATACTATTATACCACATATTTTTATCGTTTGCAATACCTTTTGACAGCATTACTAAAAAAAATCGTTATCATAGACAAATGAACGCTGTTTTTACCAAAAATGAAAATATTGCCAAAAAAAACAAGAATTGCCTTGTATTAGCTCTTTAAGTATGATATAATTCGTGTGGACTAAATGACCGGACAAGCTTCGGCAGAAATACAAATCATCAATATGCATTTTATTTCCTGAATTCTCAGGAAATTTATTTTGGCGGTATCTACCGCTATTTTTTCGGAGGTTTATATGTCAGCAGCACAGATCTTCGCCGTTATCATCTTCGTTGGGATGTTCGTTATGATCGTCCTTGACAAGATCGAACGGCACTACGTCACCCTCGGCAGCGGTATCCTTACACTTGTTGTCGTCTTTGGAATTTGTATGCGGAGCGGCACCGCCATCATGGACACCCTCGCCGTAAAGAGCTTCTTCTCCAAGGAATTCTGGTATCAGGTCACCGAAAGCGAAAGCAAGGGTATAAACTGGGCGACGATAATATTCATCGCAGGTATGATGATCATGGTAGAGGGCATGGCCAAGGCAGGCTTCTTCCGATGGCTGTGCATGAAGATCGCTTATCTCGTTAAGTGCAGAACGGTTCCGATATTCATAACATTCATGATAATGTCAGCTGTACTTTCTATGTTTATCGACAGTATCACCGTTATCATGTTCCTCGCAGCCGTTACTATAGAGCTTGCATCACTCCTGAAATTCAATCCCGTACCTATGATACTCTCTGAGATATTCTGCGCTAACCTGGGCGGTTCGGCAACTATGTGCGGAGATCCGCCGAATATAATAATCGGTACTTCCTTAGGCTTCTCATTCTTTGATTTCCTTACAAATACCGGCCTTTGCGCGGCAATATCGCTGCTGGTATCGGTAATCTTCCTTTACTTCGCTTTCCGCAAGGATATTACAGGCGACAGGAAAGAGCCTGTGGATATGAGCAAGTTTCCCAAGCCCTCCGAGGCTATCACCAATAAAAAGGATTTCATTATCAGCAGTGTTATCTTCGGACTTGCCGTACTTCTCCTTGTTACTCATGCAACAACTCACCTGACTGTTGCTACTATCGGTATTTTCATAGCAGCGATAACGCTTATCGCCTTCGGCAGACACGCAAAGGAGCTTATCAAGAAAGTAGACTACAAGACTCTCCTGTTCTTCATCGGCCTCTTCATTGTTGTAAGCGGACTTGAAGAAACAGGCATCCTCAAGCGTATCGCGGACTTCATCGGTGATATCAGCGACGGAAACGTAATGCTCATGATAGCCATTATCCTCTGGGTATCGGCTATTGCAAGCGCTTTCGTGGACAATATCCCATTTGCCGCAACTATGGTGCCTATCATACAGAGCCTTGCGGAGACCTCTGGAGTTCCTATCTCAACTCTCGCATGGGCACTTGCTATGGGTACAGATATCGGCGGCAGCGCTACTCCTATCGGAGCCTCCGCAAACGTTGTGGGAACCTCTGTTGCTCAGAAAAACGGTTATCCCATAGGCTGGGGAAAATATTGCAGGCGCCTTGCTCCCGCAACAATTATAGTTCTCGGTATATCAACAGCTTATCTTTTCGTAAGATATCTTTGATAACATAAACAGGATATTAATTTAACAAAGGAGGAATACTTATGTCACAGTTCATCATTTCAGTAGGCCGTGAATTCGGAAGTGCAGGACGTTACATCGCCGAGGAGCTTGCAAAGCGCTTCAACATTCCGCTTTACGACCGTCACCTTATCACGGAGATAGCCGCTAAAACAGGACTTACTCCGGAAGAGATCGAAAAGTACAATGAAAAACCCAAGAACCACCTCCTCTCCCGCAGAGTAAACGGCTTCAGCAACTCGATCGAGGACAATATCGCAGAAATGCAGTTCAATTTCCTGAGGGAAAAGGCTGCAAGCGGCGAATCCTTTGTCGTTGTGGGAAGATGCTCGGAAACGAAGCTCCGCGATTTCAAATGTCTCATATCGCTGTTCGTGCTCGGTGACATGAGTGAAAAGATAAAGCGTGTTATGAACGTCTATGAGCTCACTGAAGACAAGGCCAGGGCTCTTATAGACAAAAAGGACCGCAAGAGAAAGCGCTACCACAACTATCACTGCGAGGGCCACTGGGGCGATTCACGTCTCTACGACCTCTGCATAAACAGTTCCCGTCTCGGAATAAGCAGTACAATCGACATACTTGAAAAGTATGTAAGCGCAAGGATAAGCGAAGAATAACAGCGCGGCAGGTGTAAAGCTTTACGCCTGCCGCTAAAAGCATAAATCAGTGTATCCCCTTACGGCAGTATATCTCAATCATGTCCGCGAATGCGGACATTTTTTATTTCAGCATACGCTGCCGATACCTGCAAAAAGGCACTTCTGCCGCTTCAACAGCAGAAGTGCCTTTTCAAAAGCATTTTTATTGCTCATGCAATTTTATTTTACTGTTGTGATGTCGCTGCCGAACCACTTTGTGGAGATCTCGCCGAGCTTTCCGTCTGACTTCATCTCGCTGAGAAGCTCCTGCACCTTATTGCGAAGAGCCTCGTCGTTCTTTCTGAAGCCAATTGCATACTCCTCTGCTTCAAGATTACCGGGAAGTATCACAAAATCCTTATTGTTTGATGTGATGAAGTAATTCGCAACTACAGAATCAAGGAATACAGCATCAGAAAAGCCGAGCTCCATCTGATTGAGAGCTGTTACGTTGTCCTCAAGCGGAGACTCTTTTATATCCTTGTACATATCTGCTGCTTCAAGTATCTCCTGAGCAGTCGAACCCGACTGTACGCCTATTGTCCTGCCTTTAAGGTCGTCCATTGTCTTGATATCACTGTTTGCGGGAACTACGAATATCATCTCGTTCTTCATATAAGGCTCTGAGAGGTTCATAGCATCTGCTCTTGCGGGACTTATGGACATACCGTTCCAGATGCAGTCTATCTTGCCGACGTTAAGGTCCTCCTCCTTGGTATCCCAGTTTATGGGCTGCTTTACCAGCTCAACGCCCAGTCTGTCACAGACCTCCTGTGCAACGTCAATGTCAAAGCCTATGATATTGTTGCTCTCGTCCGTGAAGCCCATCGGCGGGAAACTTGCGTCAAGTCCGAGCACCAGCTTCTTGTCGCCGAGCACCTTGCTCAGGGACTCGTCCTCTGTCTCAGCGTCAGTCTTTGTCTCTTCCTCCCCGGCAGCATCAGCATCTGTCTCGTCGGAAGCAGCCTCTGTAGCAGCGGGAGCTGTTGTTGTTCCGGTCTTATTGTCTGCATCCTTGTTCGGGTCCGAACAGCCTGCTGCGCCTGCAAGCATGGAAACAGCCGCAATACCTGCCAAAAAGCTTCTGAAAATATTCTTTTTCATTATTATTTCCTCACTTTCATGTTTCAGCAATTATGATAAACATATAATAACACATTTGACCGGCTGTGTAAAGTGAAGACTGCAAGTTTTCGGAACTTCGCATAAATGATTGAATACTTGCGGGAGTAATTTGGCGATTATTTGTGAAAAACGGCTGCGGAAAGCTGTATACGGAGGTTTTTCCTTTACAATCAGCCTTTTATATGATATAATTTTATTTGTTATGCGGTATTTTTTGAAGCAATCAGCCGTTAGCCTTAAGCCCGCTGCATGAGCTGCATTTTGCGGTCCGCGAATCAGTTTTGCAGGGACTATGGGCTGACAAAGAAGGGAGCAAATATGATAACAGTAACCAATGTGAGCGTGCAGTTCGGCGGCTCAACTCTTTTTAAAAATGTAAACCTTAAATTCACAAACGGAAACTGCTACGGCGTCATCGGTGCCAACGGTGCAGGAAAGTCCACCTTTCTCCGCGTTCTCTGCGGCGAGCTTGAACCCGCTTCGGGCGAGGTCGTAATGCCCAAGGAGGAGCGTCTCAGCGTTCTTAAGCAGGACCACTTCGCATACGACCAGTACACTGTACTCGATACCGTTATTATGGGCAATGCCCGCCTTTATGAAATAATGCAGGAAAAGGACGCCCTTTACGCCAAGGAGGACTTCTCTGAGGAGGACGGCGTCAAGGCTTCAGAGCTTGAGGGAGAATTTGCCGAGCTCAACGGCTGGGAGGCAGAATCCGACGCTTCAAAGCTCATTCAGGGCCTCGGACTTTCCGAGGATATACTCTATTCGCAGATGTCAGCTCTCTCGGGTAACGAAAAAGTAAAGGTGCTGCTTGCACAGGCGCTTTTCGGCAATCCGGACATCATCCTCCTCGACGAACCCACTAACCACCTCGATATCGACGCAGTGCGCTGGCTGGAGGAATTCCTCTCCGAATACTTCGGTACGGTCATAGTAGTATCCCACGACCGTCACTTTCTCAATAACGTCTGCACTCATATCGTGGATATTGACTATAACAAGATAAAGATGTATGTCGGAAACTACGAATTCTGGTACGAGTCCAGCCAGCTCATTCAGCGCATGATAAAGCAGCAGAACAAGAAGAATGAGGAAAAGATAAAGGAACTCAAGGACTTCATCGCCCGTTTCTCTGCCAACAAGTCCAAGTCCAATCAGGCGACCTCGCGCCGCAAGCTCATCGAAAAGCTCACTGTTGAGGAGCTCCCCGCTTCAAGCAGAAGATACCCGTTCATCGGCTTCGATATGGACAGGGAGCTTGGTAAGGATATATTGCAGGTAGACGGCATAACAAAGACCGTTGACGGCGTTAAGCTCCTCGACAACGTAAGCTTCACCCTCGGCAGAAACGATAAGGTGGCTTTCGTAGGTGAGAGCGAACAGGCCATAACAATGCTGTTCAAGATACTCATGGAGGAGGAACAGCCCGATTCGGGCAGCTTCAAATGGGGAGTATCCGTCACTACCTCATATATGCCGGTCGATAACTCGGAATACTTCAACGGCTGCGAGCTCTCCATACTTGACTGGATACGTCAGTACTCAGTCAAGGACGAGACCGAGACCTATCTCAGAGGCTTCCTCGGACGCATGCTCTTCTCGGGAGACGATGTGTACAAGCCCGTAAACGTCCTTTCGGGAGGCGAAAAGGTGAGATGCATGTTCTCACGCATGATGCTTTTCGGCTCAAACGTGCTCGTCCTTGACCGCCCTACCAATCACCTCGACCTCGAAAGCATAACAGCTGTCAACAACAGCCTTATCAGCTTCAAGGGAGTTGTTCTCCTTGCTTCTCACGACCATGAGATAATGCAGACAACAGCAAACCGTATCATCGAGATACTTCCGCAGGGCTGTCTCGACAGACAGGGAACCTATGAGGAATTCATCGATTTCAAGAAAGAAAACGGATTAATGTAAAAGAAAAGGTCTTAAAGCGTTAATGTACTGCTTTAAGACCTTAATGATTTTATAAGTATTTTAGTTTCAAAGAAATCAATAACGGATTCGATACCCTTGAACTCCATATATCTCGGATAGCCGGGAAGATTATCCGACGTATAGGTAAGGTGGTATATCCTGTATACGGCTCCGTCACTTATATCTCCTATGAGGTACAGTGCTTCGTCATTGGCTTCGTTTTTGGCCACTGCATAGATATTCTTCCGGAATAATTCGTTGTCCTCTCCCAGCTCTTTTTTCAGTTCTCTTACGAAATTTCCCGTTGACTCCGACACAAGCAGGAGCTTCCATGTGAACCTTGGTCCGTATTTGATATTAAGGTAGCTGAACGCTTCCTCTTCGGTCATTTTTTTCACCTGCATTTCGTCATTTTTAGTGCGCGAGGAGCTTTTTCTCTGATATTCCGCAGCTTTATCTTCTAAATACGTGAGAATACCTCTCCTATCCTGTCGCAGATAAGCAGATCGGCGTTCTTGTCCATCTGAGTCGGCGACATATTTATTATAACGAGGTTATTTCCCTTGAAATAACGGATAAGCCCTGCCGCCGGATACACGTTGAGGGAGGTGCCGCCGATAATGAGAGTATCGGCAGAGGCGATAGCGCGTACTGCTCCGTTTACCGTGTCGTCGTCGAGGGATTCCTCGTAAAGGACTACATCGGGCTTGATGACGCCGCCGCACTCGCACTTCGGAACGCCCTGAGAGTCCACTATTGCGTGGACATCGTGGAATTTTCCGCATTTTGTGCAGTAATTGCGCAGAACGCTGCCGTGAAGCTCATACACGGTCCTGCTGCCTGCCGCCTGATGAAGTCCGTCTATATTCTGAGTTACTACAGCCGAAAGCTTACCCTGCTTTTCCAGCTCGGCAAGCTTTATATGAGCAGTATTCGGCTTTGCGTCGAGACAGAGCATTTTCGCCCTGTAGAAGCGGTAGAACTCCTCTGTTTTCTCCATGAAAAATGTATGGCTGAGTATGATTTCGGGGGGATAATCCCACTGCTGACTGTAAAGGCCGTCAACACTTCGGAAATCGGGTATGCCGCTTTCCGTGGAAACTCCCGCGCCGCCGAAAAATACGATATTGTTCGAGTTATTTACTATCTCTGAGAGTTTTTCTGTGTTGTCCATGATCAATCTCCCATAACTTTTACGTAAAATTTCCTCGTTCTCGGACCGTCAAATTCGCAGAAGTAAATATCCTGCCATGTTCCGAGAAGAAGCTTTCCGCCTGTGATTATGATAGTCTCGCTTGCTCCGATCGCAGAGGATTTGATATGCGCGTCCGAATTTCCCTCGGCATGTCTGAATGACTGGAGTTCGGGGAAAAACTTGTCAAGCCCCTTGATAACATCGGTCTGCACGTCGGGATCGGCATTTTCGTTTATTGTGATAGCTGCTGTGGTATGTGGACAGAAAACTATACATACGCCCTCAAGAACGCCGCTTTCCTTTACGGCTTCAGTTACTTCCCGTGTGATATCCACAAGTCCCTCCGAGGGAGTGCTGAGTTTGAAATTAAAAAGCATTTATATCATTCCTTTCGCAGATCGCAGCTTGTCAGACCATTTTTCCGTTTTTGACCGAAACAGCCGCCTGCCATTCATCTTCGTATACAACAGTGCCGATATAATTCGTGTATACAACATCGTAGGGCACGTTATACCTGTCCAGAAGCTCAATTGCAGGAGCCAATTCCTTCAGCATATGTCCTGTGCTTTCGCACTTGAAGAAAGTTATCACCTTTTCGTGGTTCTTGCAGGGCTCAGGTTCGGGAAGATTCTCCTTGAACCATTCGTCGATGGAGATAAAAAGCTTTTCTTCCTCTGCCGTCATTACCTTTGCTTTTATCAGGTTCCAGCAGAGACTGAACACTCCCTTGGGGTATTTGGTCACGTAGGAATCTTCTCTGCCCTGTATACGCATATATTTATACATTGTTTTCTCCGTAAAGGCGGGAGGCCGCCCTGATTTATCCTTAACTCCCGGTACTTTGCCCCGAATAATAGCGGCAGAAGTAATTCAGCGGACATTCGCCGCATTTCGGCTTACGGGCATTGCATATATCCCGTCCGAACTCCACTGTTCTGTGGCAGAAATCCGAGGATACTTCGGGCGGTATGAGCTTCACAAGGTCCTTTTCCACCTTTGCGGGCTCCTTGTTCTTGGTAAGTCCCAGTCTGCCCGTAATCCTGATACAGTGAGTATCGGTGACCATTGCAGGCTTGCCGAAAACGTCACCAAGCATGAGATTTGCAGTCTTTCTGCCTATTCCCGAAAGTCTGAGCAGATCCTCCATATTGTCGGGGACCTCTCCGCCGAAGTCGTTTATGAGCTGCGAAGCCATTTCCTTAAGGCTCTTCGCCTTGTTATGATAGAAACCGCAGGGCTTTACGTCCTGTTCGAGCTCCGATATATCGGCATTTGCAAAGGCTTCAAGAGTGGGATACTTCTTAAAGAGAGTCTCCGTGACTATATTCACCCTCGCGTCCGTACACTGAGCTGCAAGCCTTGCCGCAAACATCAGCTCATAGGGCTTTGTATAGTTAAGGGTACAGGCTGCGTCGGGATAGAGCTTTTCAAGCTCCATGACTGCAAGAGCGGCTATCTCCTTTTTAGTCATTTGGTATTCTCCTTGAACATCCTCTGCTTTTCGAGGATACTGTCATAGACCCTGTACATCTTCTGCACCGTATTTTCAAGGAAGTAGTAATGCTTTATGTAGAATCCGAGAAGCACGAGTATGATAGTCACAAGTATAAGTGACGGGATATTGGGCGTAAAGACCAGTATCGCCACGAAGACCGCAAGGACTATGGAAAACAGCATGGTAACAAGGAAATGAACTATCCTTTCATGCTGCATGAAAGCTATCTTGTCAAGATGCTCCTTAAGCATCTCTTCGGTATCCGACAGGCTGCTGCACTTTTCAAGCTTTCCCTGAATGTACTTCATGTAATTTGTAAGATATTCAGTCATATAACCCACTCCCTCCATGCACAAAGTCTGCGAAACTATACTGAAATTATACAACTTTTCTGATATAATGTCAATATTATTTCTAATAAAGAAGGCGCCTTAAACCGCATATTTATATAAATATTAATTTAAGTCATAAATTAATCACAGGTTGGGATAAATGCTTAAAAAATCAGCTTCCGATTGTGCGTATATACGAAATTTCTTAACGATATGAAAACAATTCGCCCTTGTCCTTGATTTTTGCTGAAATTATTGTATAATTAAAGTAACATACGTTTTCAAACAGATTATTCCATGTCTTTCAGGAGGATATTCAAATATGGGAACATTAGTGTTCAGAAAAGCAGGAGCTGCGCTCATGTCCGCAGCAATGCTGCTCAATTGTGCCGTTTACAGCACTTCGGCTGTTACGGCAGCAGACGTACCGCTAAAGTTCGAGTTCGAGGACGCTGAGATCACGGGTGACGTTACAGTGGAAAAGGACTCGAATGCAAGCGGCGGCTCTGCACTGAAAATGACGGACAGCGGTACTATCACGCTGAATGTCACCGTTCAGGAGGGCGGACCCTACAGGCTCACCTTCTACGCCTTCGGTATCGGTACCGACAAGCAGCAGAATCTCAGCGTCAACGGCTCGTCACAGGGAGCTATCGGCATCCCTCAGGGCGATGCCTATCAGCCTGTGGAGCTCACCGCTATACCGCTGAAGGCTGGCCAAAACTCTATAGTCATAGAAAAGTCATGGGGCTGGTCGCAGTTCGACTACCTCACGGCTGAGCCTATGTCGGACGCAAAGATCGAGGCAAAGCAGATAACTCCCTGCGATCAGCTTGCTACCGTTGAAACTCAGAGCCTTATGGCTTACCTTGCCGATAATTACGGCAAGCACATAATCTCCGGCCAGCAGGAGATATACAGCGGCGGTCCTCACGGACTTGAGACCGAGTTTGAATACCTCAAGGAAACAACCGGTCACTATCCCGCTATACGCGGCTTCGATTACGGCAATTTCTGCTGTCCTCTCTATGGCAGCGACGATGGCTCCACTGACCGTATCATCGACTGGGTAAAGAAAAAGGGCGGTATCGCTACCGCTTCATATCACCTCAACGTGCCCAAGGACTTCGCAAGCTATAAGATAGGCACGAAAATGGACTGGTCGGCTTCGACCTACACTGCTTCGGACACAGATTTTTCACCCTCAAAGGCCGCCACGGCAGGCACAAAGGAAAACGAATACTACCTATCCACCCTCAAAACTCTGGCAAAGGAGTTCAATAAGCTCGAAGCTGAGGGTATCCCCGTAATATGGAGACCTCTCCACGAAGCCGAGGGCGGCGGCGGAGAAAACGGCTCATGGTTCTGGTGGGGCAGAGAAGGCTCCGCAGCTTATAAGAAGCTGTGGATATACACCTACAAGACTCTTACCGAGGACCTCAACTGCCATAACCTCATCTGGGAATGGAACAGCTATAACTTCGCCACCTCAAAGGACTGGTATCCCGGAGACGCCTATGTTGATATCATAGGCTACGACAAATACAGCTGCACCGACTGGTCTACGGGAAGTGCAAGGTACTACCACAACGACAGCCCTTTCTCCTCCACATTCTACGGTATAATGGAGAAGTACGGCAGCGCCAAGATGATATCGCTTGCAGAAAACGACAGCTTCTCAACTCCTGATAAAATGCAGGAGGAAAAGGCTGGCTGGCTCTACTTCTGCACATGGTATGACGGCGGCTCTGACAATAACAACTTCCTGTCAAATCCCACCTTCAACACCAGGGAAGACACCATCGCTATGTATCAGAGCGATTACTGTATCACGCTTGATGAGCTCCCCAAGGATCTCTACAAGAAGGACGGCGTCACTCCCCCCGACCCGTCCAAAACAACTACCACCACAACGGTAACCACCACCACGGACAAGAACGTTACCACCACAACTACTGCATATAAATTCGCCGTACAGAAGAAAAAGGTGACTATCCCCGACACGCCTGATCTTGCCGTAGGAATGGGAATGCAGATCGACCTTACCGGTGCTCCGAATGCTTCCATAGGCGGAGCTGTCGGCTTCGGAACTACCGCTGACGACTGGAAGAACATAGAGTGGAAGGGCAACGCGGACAAGGACGGAAAGCTTACCGTTAATGTTGACCTTAATGAAATGATGGGCGCTTTCAAGACCTGCGAGGTGCAGGTATGGTGGTCAAATGTATGGAACGCAGCCACTGAAAAGGCTGTAGACCAGCCTTATACTATCGATAAATGCGAGGTCAGATACTATATGGGCGGAGCTCTTGAGCCTCCGAAGTACGGCGACGCCAACTGCGACGACATCATCGACATGAGTGACGCAGTGCTTATCATGCAGGCGCTTGCAAATCCCAACAAGTACGGACTTAAAGGCACAGACGAGCGCCATATCACAGAGGAAGGCGAACGACTTGCGGATGTAGACAAGACCAGTGAAGGCCTTACCTCAAACGATGCACTCAGGATACAGGAATATCTCCTGCATAAGATACCCGGGCTTAATCCCTACGCATGATAAATAACTGTAAAGCCATAAAGGAGCTTCGGTTCCTTTATGGCTTTATTTTATGATATCGGTATTGCCGATTTCTTATCATTTTATTAAATCTTTCTTATTTCATTGACTTCGCAAGCTGCTATATGGTAAAATTTCAGTAAAGGGGGGAAGCTTTATGAAAAAGACTGAAAGACCTACCGATATCATACCCGAAAGGATACACAAGCGGCTCCATATCATATATTTTATCCTGAAATGCGTGCTGGCTGCAACTATCTTTCTCTTTTTCTGGAACAGTATCTGCATAGCTGTTGAAAGGCTGCAGGGATACGATATTCCTGATAGGGGCACAGAGGAGTCGCCTTTCCTGTTTCATCAGTACTGCGGCACATTCTTCGTGGAGTTCGACCGCGC
>JAEEGL017302725.1_pt1 | contig 28511 bp, 24 predicted proteins | sample 9134231 | NCBI WGS metagenome assembly JAEEGL01 (sample SAMN16246548, study PRJNA631951) | gut metagenome | biome: gut microbiome; feature: rumen; material: fiber-attached | host: Bos | place: Iran: Karaj | collected 2018-10
ATTCGAAGGCCTTGCCTGTCTTTGAAATGCCCTGAGATTTCTTCTTGCAGAGGTATGTCTCTGTACCTCTGTCTCCCTCTTTGAGGGTGTTAATGTACTTCATTCAATTCTCCAATCTAAGCCTGCAAGCAGGCGCGCAGCCGGGCTGCCAAAAATCTCTTTTTATTATAAGGGATGGGGGGAAGATTATCAATGTGAAGTAGGTGGTCGAAAATATAAATAATTTTGATGATTTTAGGGTGTTTTCGCACATTTTGTGTGATAGGATTTTTGTAAGAGGTGTCGAAAATGAAAAAAAATATTTTATTTCCACAGGTAAATGGCCTGCTGCATGGTGGCGACTACAATCCAGAACAGTGGCTAGACAGACCTGACATTTTAAAAAAAGACATAGAATTGATGAAAGAAGCCGGGATAAACTCCGTTACCATGGGAGTTTTCTCCTGGGCTGTACACGAGCCAACGGAGGGCAATATTAGCTTTGACTGGCTTGCACCTATTATGGACAGGCTCTACGAGAATGGCATCTACACCATCCTGGCTACGCCTACCGGCGCCCGTCCTGCCTGGCTTGATGAGAAGTATCCATCAGCAATGCGCTGCAACGAAATGGGTGTCCGCAACCATCACGGGGTGCGTCACAATCATTGCATGCAGTCACCTGAGTTTCGTGAAAAGGTCCGCATAATCGATACTGCTCTTGCTCAAAAATTTGCAAATCATCCAGGACTTTTGATGTGGCATATTTCTAACGAATTTGGCGGTTATTGCTACTGTGATACCTGTCGCAAGAAATTCCAAGAGTGGCTTGCCAAACGATACGACCATGATATCAACAAACTGAACAAGGCCTGGTGGACCACCTTCTGGTCACATACCTTTAACAGCTTCGACCAGATTGATCCGCCTTATGCCAATGGTGAAAATTGTGTCATGGGATTGAACCTGGATTGGAAGAGATTTTCTACCTGGTCAGCTACCGATTTTATGCGTTTTGAAATCGATACACTACGTTCTGCTGGCGCCAATGAGCCTACCACTACAAACTATATGGAGATGTTCTACGACTATGATTACCACTACATGAGCCAGTTCATCGATGTAATCAGTTGGGACAACTATCCGGAGCCACACAACAATTGGCAGTCTGACGAAGCCCACCTGCTCGAGCGAAGCTTCAATCATGCTCTGTATAGAAGCCTCAAGCCTGACCAGCCATTTATGATGATGGAGTCGGCTCCAGGTGTAGTCAATTGGCGTCCTTATAATAAGTACCGTCGCCCTGGCATGCACAATCTTATTTCTATGCAGGCTGTGGCTGCTGGGTCTGACACCGTTCAATATTTCCAAATCAGAAAAAGTCGCGGTTCCTCAGAGCAATGGCATGGTGCAGTCATTGACCATATTGGCACCAATGATACCCGCATTTTTAAAGAGGTTGCTTCACTTGGTGCTGATTTGAAAAAAATAGATGAAATCACCGGTACTCTTTCTGACAACAAGGTTGCCATTTTGTTTGACTGGGACAACCGCTGGGCTATAGATGATGCCTGGGCACTTGCCAACGACACAAAGAATTATGACAAGACCTGTATGGAAATCTACAACGAGTTCATGAGCCTTGGGGTGGAGCCAGATATTGTTTCCTCAAATGGAGATTGGAGCAGATACAAAGTGATTTGCGCCCCTATGCTTTATGTACTTCAGGATGGAATCGGGGAAAAGATTGCTGAATTCGTGGAAGCTGGTGGTCAGCTTATGAGCACCTACTTCACCGGCTATGTGAACAAGGACTTGCTGGCAAACCTGGGTGGTTTTCCTGGTGACGGATTAGACAAAGTCTTCGGACTTCGTTCAGAGGAAATCGACACCCTTTACCCAGAGGATGAAATTTCTATCAGCATTCTGGATAAGACAGACAAGCGCTCTCACTCTATTCCGGTTCACGATTACCAGGAACTACTTCGTGATGTTACCGCAGATGTACTGGCAAAATATGACAACGACTACATGGCTGGCACACCAGCAATTACACGTAATTCCTATGGTGAAGGCCACGCATATTACGTTGCCTGTCGCACCAACCAGAACGACATCGAATTCCTTTACAGGGAAATGCTTGAGAATGCGAATATCGTATATACGAAGTTGCCTGTAGGTATAGAAAAACACTCTCGCTTTAGCGAAGACTGCCGATATGATTTCTATTTAAATTGTAGCGACAAGCCCGTAGCAATCAGCGGTGTATCTGGTTTAGATTTGCTCACTGGAAAGGATATAGATAAGCAGCTTACACTTGAGAAATATGGGGTTGCTGTGATAAAGAATAAGCTTTAATAAGATAAGTTTAGGGTATGAAAAATCCCTCTAAACCATATGGCGTAGAGGGATTGATTTTTATATTATTTCGCATTTACGTTTACACTACCAAGAGCACAGTCAACATCGATATTGCTTCTGTCAGTGTTAGGAGCATCAATATCGATATCACCAAGGTCGCAGTCACAGTCAATCTTGTCGTAGGTGCCTGTGATATCTACATCACCGGCATTGACGTTTACATCAATAGACTTTGCAGTGGTGTCCATAACGTTGATATCTCCAGCGTTAGCGTCAACCTCAACCTTATTTGCAATTATGTCATTGATATCAATGTCACCTGCGTTTGCATCAAGATTGAGCTTGTCCACCTTAACATCCTGTATATCAACATCTCCAGCTGCAATATCGATTTTCAGTGTGTCAAGCTTGGTATCGCTAGGAACAACAATGTCCAACTTTAAATCATCAAATCCACCAAGATCCTTCATGTTCTGCTTCTGAGTGATTGTAAGCTTACCATTTTCTAAATTTACTGTAGGTGCATACTTCTCTGGAAAGCTGGTCTCCACTGAAAACTCATTTCCTACCTGGATATTAACATCAGCTGCATTCATATCGATGGCAATATCAGTTATTTTTTCCTTTGAGAAATCGTAGTTATTAATATCTACGTTACCATGTGCTCTGCTGCCGAACCAGAAGTTGCTCCATTTGAACACATTAGTAAAGATAGCGCAAATAACAACGATTAATGTTATTAGCCAAATTATTACAAGATATTTCTTGGTCCACTTTTTATTTTCCATGACTACTCCTCCTCAGCTTCCAATACGACATTTAATAATCTATGAATAATAGCAGCCACTGGCCAAATAATCCAGGTCATCTGCCACTGCATAGTTACAAAACTTACGATGAGATAAAGGCATGTAATTGTTGGCCAGAAAACCTCCATAATGCCCTCAGCAAACTTGCTAACGTACACGATATCGCCCTTGTCCTTTCCATAACTACCGCTGATGGTTGTTGAATCGTTAAGCTTTAAAACCTTCTCGTAGCTCCCCATAACTGTGCTTGCGTAAACTATCATAAGCACGCCTGCGCCAACGAAGTAGAACAGGCAAGCTGAAATTAAATCAATGTCGATTGCCATAACTGGAATCCAAAGGATGAAAAGCATTACTGCTCCAGCGATAAACAGCGCATGTGGAACCTTGAAAGCATTTCTCTTTGCCTTAACCATGTCTGCTGTAGCCATATCGATCTGGCAAAGCTCCTTGTCTAAGAACTCCCAATCCTTGCCTCTGATACCTGCAAAAACAAACAATGCAACTGCGATGGCGATGCTGACAAACATTCCTGTTACACCAAAGCCCTCAGCGATTTTTGTACCAGCTATGTCAAAAATGATTGGCCAGGTAACTGATGTTATGCAAAGTAAAACGCCTATTCCAATAAATAATCCGTTGCCCTTCATGATGTTCAAGTAGTCCTCTACCTCTTCCATTCTAAGGAAATGTCTAGGTCTCTGTTCCTCACGCTCGTGTGATTCCTGAAGAGCTTTTGTGAGACCAAGGTCATCAGCCAACTCATCAAGATTTCCGAATTCTGAAATGACTGTACCTACTGCAGTGTTTTCGTTTACACCGTCCTCAATCATCTCGTTGTATTTATCCTCCATCATGGAAAGAAGCTCAGCCTTTGCTTTCTTAACCTCTGGAGTGTTTGGCATGTTTGCAAACATTGCCTCTAAGTAATTCCTAATTGTTTCCATAATCTTCTCCTATCTTTTCGATAAACCGCTCAATAACTTCTTTTGTAAGTTCCCATTCCTCGCATTTGCTGTGGTAATAATCCTTACCAGCATCTGTAACCCTGTAGTAGGTTCGCTTTTTTCCATTCCCCTCTGGATCCGGGTCAGCCACGAATGATTCTATGTATCCGTTTTTCTCCATCCTGGTGAAAGCAGAGTACAATGTAGTTTCTTTGATGACATATTTTTCATCTGAGATTTTCTTAATCTGCTTTGAGATTTCATAACCGTAAGATGGTTCTTTTATGAGGATGCTAAGAATCATGGTGTCGTTGTAGCCACGGATAACGTCACTACTAATTTCTACCATATTTCTCCTCCTTTATCTTTACCAACGGGAAGACGCAGCATTTATAGTTGCCTTCTGCAAGGGCTGCGTCGTGGCAATGCAAAATGCTTGGCATTTTACTTTGCGTATCGTACTATGTTACTCGTACTACGTCTGATGAAGTATTTCATCTGATGAAGTAAATATACTACGACTGCCGAAGTATGTCAACACATATTTTAAAATTTTTATAGTTGAAAATAATACGGTTATACCGTACACTAATACTATAATTTCGTACAGGAGGGCTTATGTTATCACAAGAAAAGCATACTGTTGTCAAAGATAACATTTCCAAAAACATAAAATTCCTTTTACTAAACAACAATAAATCTAGAAAAGAAGTCTGTAAGGATTTGAATATCAAATATACAACTTTCTGTGATTGGATAAACGGAAAGACCATTCCAGGTTATAGCAGATTAGAAGAATTGGGGAACTATTTTAGAGTAGAGCCTTGGGAATTCTATGGAAATATAGAGGAAGGCCTAAAAAAGAGAGCTTCAATTCTGGACTACTATGCTTCTAATATTGAGGGGGGCAAGATATTGGATATGGAGATTTTAAGTTCATTAAATGATGAACAGATAAAAAAATTATTAGAGTCAGGTTTTACATTCAGACATAGAAAACTAGAGGAATATATAGAATTAGCAGGAGGTACATTGCGGGCTTCGGAAGAATATGATTGGGGCGAGCCTGTTGGTAGAGAATTATGGTAATAGAGCAGGGTGACATTTTAAAAGTTGAAGGGGTAAAAAATCTTGTACTTGTAATAAGCAAACCTCTATACAATGAATCTGGAAAAATAATTGGATGCCCTATTGTCTCTTCAGAATTCCAAGGGATCTTTAAAGTACCATTTAATCTTGAAGGAAAGCAATTTTATGCGGTTAGTGACAGTATCAAACAACTAGATGTCAGCCAAAGAGGCTTCACCACAAAAGGACATATGCCTTTGGGACAACTTATGGTTGTTATAGACATGTTAGAATCTATCATAGAGATAATATAAGTAAATCTTTAATATACAAAAATGCCATATCATTGAACGATATGGCATTTTATTTTACTTAAAGGTTACGATTGTGACGCCTGCGTCACCTTCTCCGAATTCACCCAGATGGAACTCAGCGACGTTTTTGCATTTGCGGAGGTACTGCTGCACTCCAGCACGAAGAGCGCCTGTTCCTTTACCATGAACTACACGAACAGATGTAAGATGGCTGATGTAGGCATCATCAAGATACTTCTCTAGCTTTGCGATTCCTTCATCAACTGTACAGCCCAAGAGATTAATCTCAGGTGAGATAGATGCTGACTTGTTGAATCCACCATAAGTCATGTTCTTGACTCTGGTGCCTTTCTTAGGAACAAACTTGTCCTCTTCCTCGATGAGAACCAAATCCTTAATGTTGACGGTGGACTTCATGATACCCATCTGGACAGTTAAATCACCTTTGGCATTAGGCACGGTGCAGACATTTCCAGTGAGATTCATAGAAAGAACCTTTACCTTGTCGCCAACGTGGAGATTTGTAGGAACGTTGTGATTCTCCTGAACCTCCTGCTTTTCCTTAGCTTTGCTCTTGGTCTTGTTAAGGTTCTTACCAAGGGCCTGGCGCTTAGCCTCCATGGCAGAAATATTTCCGCCACCTTTGCCAAATTTATTAAAGTCACGGATGGTCTCATCCGCAATATCCTTTGCCTCCTGAAGAATTGCTGCGGCATCCTCGTGAGCCTGACGAATCATTTCCTCGCGCTGGGACTTAATCTTCTCTTCCTTTGCAGTAGCATTGGCAAGCTTTGTCTCAGCTTCCTTGAGAGCAGCTGCTGCCTGGGCTGCGTCCTCCTCTACCTGGTGACGCTTCTGCTCTAAATCTACCATCAAATCTTCGAAGGACTTGTCGTCCTCAGACAGACGTCCCTGAGCATCCTCAATTAAATCTGCTGGAATGCCGAGCTTACTTGAAATAGCAAAAGCGTTTGACTTTCCAGGAACGCCGATTATCAAATGATAAGTTGGGCTCAAAGTCTCCAGTGAAAACTCGCAGGAAGCATTTTCAACTCCCTCGGTAGAAAGTGCGTAAACCTTCAACTCACTGTAGTGGGTAGTGGCCATAGTGCGGACATCCAAGGTGTGAAGTCTATCCAAAATAGACTGGGCAAGAGCTGCACCTTCTTTTGGATCGGTACCGGCACAAAGCTCATCTATAAGTATCAGGAACTGAGGCACCTTTGCCACCTCGTTGGTTCCGTGAAGCACCTTTGAGTGAACAAAGTCTTTTTTATTTTTTGCAATCAGCTCCTCTGTCTCGTGGGAGTAGCTTCCACCATTTATTGCCTCCAAAATGTGGACAATGTTTACCATGTGAGATGAGAATGTGGAAAGTGACTGCTCGATAGATTGCTCGTCACCGATATCGGCATACACATCATCGAAAACAGCAATCTGGCTTCTATCCTTTGCAGGTATGTGAAGACCAGCCTGAGCCATCAAAGTAAGCAATCCACAAGTCTTAAGAGAAACGGTCTTACCACCTGTATTAGGACCGGTCACAAGCAGGAGATTGTAATCTTCTCCTAGCTTAATGTCTGTAGCAACCACCTTCTTTGGGTCAAGAAGTGGATGACGGGCACCACGAAGATTGATGATTCCATCCTCATTGAATTCAGGGTTGCTTGCGTTAAGCTCGATAGCATAACGGCCCTTTGCCAAAATAAAATCTATCTCAGTAAGTAATTCGTAATTACGAATTATACCTTCGGAAACCTCTGCAATTCTATTTGAAAGATTAGCAAGTATGCGCTCGATTTCATCCTGCTCACGAACCTGAAGCTCACGCATCTCATTATTCAAATCCACAGCCTGCATAGGCTCAATGAAAAATGTAGAACCCGTTGAAGACTGGTCGTGTACCATACCAGGCACCCTCGACTTATAGTCGGAGCGGACAGGCAGGCAATATCTTCCCTGACGCATAGTGACTACAGGCTCCTGAAGATATCCACGAGTGGTGCTGTTATTCAAAAGAGAGTTCATGACACTCTTTATCTTTTCATTGGTGCGCTGCATTCCCCTTCTGATTTCAAAAAGAGCTGTGCTGGCATCATCAGCGATTGTCTCCTCATCAATGATGCAACGTCTGATTTCATTGAGAAGAGCCACCTCTGGTGAAAGGCCGTTGAAATAAAAGCTGAGGGCATCCTCCTCTTCCATCTGGCTACCATATTTTGCCACGCGCTTGGTAACCTCAAGGACTGAAGCTACAGCAAGGATTTCCTCGATACCAAGAGTAGAGCCTAGCTCAAGCCTGGCAAGTGAAGGGCGCAAATCAGTGGTTCCACTGGCACTTACATCAGAAAACTTCACCAAGCGGTTGAAGGCGCAGGCAGTCTCCTGCTGCATAACCTTTATCTCCTCAATGTCATTTATAGGAAGTAGCTGCTGACAACGTAGCTTTCCCGCCTCGCAGGTAGCATAGTCAGCAAGTCTATTTATAATTTTGTCGTATTCAAGGGTTTTTAAAACTTTTAAATTCATGATAATATTATCTTTCTGTTACAATTACACATTTACAATCTTATATCATTATATATAATGTTTAGTAAATATCTATATTTTTAGGAGTAAAAATTGAGAGTCATTAATAAAATAAAAAAAATCGTTTCTGAAACAGGCTATTTAGCAAAAGCGGCAAAATGCATGTCACCTTTTCTTGAAAAAGGTACTTACACTTTAAAATCAAAAAAAATCGTAAAAGGATTTGGTTTTCCCTTTTTTATTGTATCTAAGTCACCTGCTGCCAAAGCAGTAACAGCTGAATCCATAGACCTATTTTACGGTGGCTGGTCTGAAAAAATACTAGCTTTCACAGAGGATTATGTTTATTCTTTCTACAGTAAAAAGCGTAAAAAGGAAATTCAGTATGTGGAGAAATATTTAGATTCTATCCACTATCCACAGAGTAAAATATACGATATATCTACCCAAAAGCTATATACCATTGCTGAGATGGTAAAGGGTGTTTCCCATTCTGATTTGGATTATAACATCCGTGTAGCAAAGGATATCATAAGTATTAATGCCACTGCAGAAAAAATCACAAAACACAGATTTCCAATTGTAGATAAAAATGAACTGGGAGATGTGCCATTTTATCTGCAGCATGGAGATTTAACCTTCAAAAACATCATCTGGACAGATGAGGAAAATTACAAAATTATAGATTTCGATACCATAGATATTTTCCCTTGTTTTTATGATTTATTCAGATTACTCATCGACTTGGGTAAAGACGGAATAAAGTTATACTTTAATGGGGAATTTGATGCGGAAATAAAAAACTATATAGATTTAAATAACATAAGCTATGATTTAGATACATTCAAAGATAGATGTTTGGCGGCCTTTATTCTCTGCACCTACAACTTCTGGGATACTGCCTCGCTTGTAAAGGACCTTCTTACAGAAAGGTATCCAAAGAGTACTGACATAATAAAGCATTTATAAAATAAAAAAAGGGTTGGAAGTTATTCCAACCCTTTTCTTATTATATTTCTCTGTTCTTTATCTCGATGTAAGACTTAACCACCTCAATCAAGCGATCATAATCCATAACTCCTGTATCCAGGCAGAAGTCGTAGTTGCGAGCATCGTTCCAATCACGGCCTGTATAATACTTGTAGTAGTCGGCACGGTGCTTGTCGATGTCGTGCATACGTTTAAGAAGCTCCTCGTCTGTACCACTCACCTGGCGACGTAAACGCTTCAGGCAATCCTCCTCAGAAGCATAGAAGAAAAGTGACAGCACATAGGCTCTATCCCTTAGAATAAAGTCTGCACAACGACCAACTATGATACAGCTCTGGGTGTTGGCAATGCGCTTGATAACATCTGCCTGCAGCTCAAACAGATTGTCATCGGAGGTGAAGGCAGCGTACTCAGGACTAAGTGGAAGGCCCTTGTATTTGCCCTTTGCAGAAATGAAAATCTTTCGGATGTGCTCATCAACCTGACCGAAGAGCTCTTCGTTGATACCACTCTGGTCTGAGGCCATACGAAGGATTTCTCTGTCATACACTGGAAGGCCAAGCTCCTTGCCAAGCTTTTTGGCTAAGGTAAGACCTCCGGAACCATAACTTCTTGCAATGCTGATAACTAACTTCTTGTCGTCTGACATTTCAGTTACCTCCCCATATACATTATTATTTTATTCCCCAAGATATGCTTTTTTAATCGAGTCGTCGTTCATGAGGTCAGAGGCATCGCCGGAAAGGACGATGTTGCCAGTCTCAAGGACGTAGGCTCTGTCGGCGATAGCAAGTGCCTTCTTGGCATTCTGCTCTACCAGAAGTACTGTGGTACCAGCCTTAGAAATTGACTGGATGATATTGAAAATCTCCTCAACATAAATAGGCGAAAGTCCCATTGAAGGCTCGTCCATAAGAATGATGCGTGGCTGACTCATAAGTGCACGTCCCATAGCAAGCATCTGCTGCTCACCACCTGAAAGAGTTCCAGCCAGCTGGTTCTGACGCTCCTTTAAGCGTGGGAAGCTTTCGTAAATACGTTCAAAAGCATCCGCAATTTCCTTTTTGTTACTTCTAGTATATGCTCCCATTTTCAAGTTTTCAAGCACAGTTAATCCAGCAAAAACTCGACGTCCCTCAGGAACGTGAGCCATGCCCATAGAAACGATTTTATGACCTGGAATTTTAGTGATATCTGTGCCCTCAAGAAGCACCTTACCAGAGGTAGGCTGAAGCATTCCTGAGATTGTCTGCAGGGTGGTTGTCTTGCCGGCACCGTTGGCACCGATTAAGGCAATGACTTCGCCTTCGTTGACCTCGAATGAAATGCCCTTTAATGCTTGTATTACTCCATAATTAACTACTAAATTTTCTACTTTTAACATAAATTATTACACCTCATCAGTCAGCTAAAGCTGACAGCTTCCCCCTCGCCGGGGTGGCAGACAAAGCTAAAGCATTGTCTCAGCCCTCAAGGGGAAGCCTTATTATTCTCCTAGATAAGCCTTAATTACCTCTGGGTCATTGAGGACAGCGCTGGTCTCGCCCTGAGATAATACTCGGCCAAAGTTTAGAACTGTGAGCTTCTCGCAGATTCCTGAAACAAGCTTCATATCGTGCTCGATAAGAAGGATAGTCACACCAAATTCCTTACGGATAAGTGCGATGGTGTTCATCAGGTCCTTAGTCTCGTTTGGATTCATACCTGCTGCAGGCTCATCCAAAAGAAGAAGCTTAGGCCCTGTGGCAAGAGCTCTAGCAATCTCCAGCTCACGCTGTTTTCCATATGGAAGGTTTGATGCCAGCACGTCAGCCATTGAATCAAGGCCAAAGACTGAAAGTAATTCCATTGCTTTCTTATCCATTTGTTTTTCTGTAGAAAAATACTTTGGCAGTCTGAAAATACCTGTGGCTGTGCCATAGTCAAAAGAATTGTGAAGACCAATTTTTACATTATCTAATACTGACTGGTCACCAAAAAGTCTGATGTTCTGGAAGGTTCTTGCGATACCCGACTTGTTGATGTCAGCTGTCTTTCTGCCTGTAATATCATTGCCATCAAGGAAAATCTTGCCATCAGTAGGCTTATAAATTCCTGTGAGCATATTGAAAACTGTAGTCTTTCCAGCACCGTTAGGACCGATGAGACCATAGAGCTCACCTTTTTCAATTGAAAGATTAAATTCGTCAACGGCTCTAAGACCACCGAAGGAAATGCCGAGATTGTTAACTTCTAGTAATGCCATTAGCGCACCTCCTTCTTTTTAAATTTGCCCATGATTGCGGCTGTTGTAAGACCGTGCTCGTCTCTCCACTTAAGGATACCTGGTGCCCAGTTGAAGAGCATGAGAACGATAAGCACGATTGAGTAAATGAGCATTCTGTAGGTATTAAGACCACGAAGCATTTCTGGAAGCATTGTAAGCACAACTGCTGCAATAACTGAACCAGAGAAGTTTCCGATTCCACCTAGAACTACATAAACCAAAATCATGATAGACATGTTGTAACCAAAGTTGTTGGTGGTGGCTGTAAGTGAATTGATGTTGTGGGCATAAAGCACGCCACCTACTCCAGCGATAGCTGCTGAAAGTGTGAAAGCAACAAGCTTGTATTTTGTAACTGGAAGACCTACTGTCTCAGCGGCAATCTGATTGTCACGGATGGCCATAACAGCACGACCAGTTCTAGACTTTACGAAGTTGTGCACTACGATAAGTGCCAAAATCAAAAGTAATGTCGCAGCCCAGAATGTGGACTGACGTGGTGTTCCTGTGATTCCCTGTGGACCATTGATGAGCATTTTTCCGGTAGGCTCCAGACCAAGTGACATCTGATCCTTTATTGAGAAATGCACGCCCTGTGAATCCATTCCCACATATAAAACATTTATTACATTTTTAATAATCTCGCCGAAGGCAAGAGTAACGATAGCCAGATAGTCGCCTGAAAGACGAAGTACAGGGATAGCGATAAGGAAACCGAAAAGGGCTGCCATAACTGTACCAATAATCAATGCCAGAATGAAACGTGGCACATCAGGAATTACATCCTGAAAAGCCTTTGAAAAGAATGCTGATGTGAAAGCACCAACACACATAAAGCCTGCGTGTCCAAGGGACAACTCGCCCAGGTAACCTACGCAAAGATTAAGTCCTACTGCTACCAAAGAATATGCACAAACTGGAACAAGTAATCCCTTCATAAGAGAGCTCAAATTTCCTGTGCCATCCATAATTGACATTATGATAAAGAGAACAACAATAACTCCGATTGTCTTTGTCAGATTCTGTGTAGATTTATTTAGATTTTTAAACTTAGCCATTTCTTCCACCTACACTTTCTCTTTAATCTGCTTACCAAGAATTCCGGTAGGCTTTACCAAAAGAACGATAATTAATACCGCAAATACGATAGCATCTGCAAGCTGACTTGAGATGTATGCCTTTGCTAAAATCTCGATAATACCAAGTAATAATCCACCGATAAGGGCTCCTGGAATAGAACCAATACCACCGAATACAGCGGCTGTGAAGGCCTTAATACCAGGCATAGAACCTGTATAAGGTGTAAGTGATGGATATGAAGAGCAAAGCAACGCACCGGCCACTGCTGCAAGTCCTGAACCGATTGCGAAAGTCAATGAGATAGTTGCATTTACATTGATACCCATAAGGATTGCTGCATCTCTATCCTCTGAAACTGCTCGCATTGCCTGGCCTGGCTTAGTATTCTTTACAAACCACATCAACACAACCATAATTACGATACATGTAATGATTGTGATAATTGCATTACCTGTGATTTTAAGAGAACCACCTGCCAGTGAAATGCCCTGCCACTTAATTACAGATGTGAAGCTTACAGGATTTGAACCAAAAATCATAAGGGCCATATTCTGTAGGAAATAGCTGACGCCTATGGCTGTGATTAACACCGCCAGATTGGTTGCCTTTCTAAGTGGTTTATATGCTACCTTTTCTATAATCATTCCAAGTGCTGTACAACAAATAATCGCAATAATAATAGAAACAATAGCAGGCATGCCAGAATTAGACATGCACATGAAGCACACGTATGCGCCAATCATGATTACATCGCCGTGAGCGAAGTTAAGCATCTTTGCAATACCGTAAACCATGGTATAGCCAAGTGCTATCAAAGCGTATACACTTCCTAAGCTTAAGCCATTGATTAAATAGGTTAGAAATCCCATAATAAAAACTCTCTTTCGACTAAATTAAATTACAATGCACGGCTACCCTGTCGGACAGCCGTGCATCGCCTTTGATGCTAATTAATCTGCTGATACATATACGCCATCTTTGATGATGACAGCCTTAGGTGCCTTTGATACTTCACCTTCTGCATTCCATGTCATTCCTTCTCCTGTAAGTCCATCATATGATACGTTCTGGATACCTGGAACAAGTGCCTCGCAAATTTCCTCGTTTGAAGCTTCTGGTGTGAGGTTTGCTGCCTCAAGAGCTTCCTTTAAGATATAAACTCCATCGTAAGCGTCTGCTGCGAACTGGTTTGGTGTGCCACCGAACTGCTCCTCATACTTTGAAACGAAGCTCTTTGTAGCATCGTCATCAGCGTCTGCTGCGAATGGTGTAAGAAGGTATACATTCTCTGCAAGCTTAACATCGAAGTTCTCAACACCGAGAAGTCCGTCGAAACCGTCTACACCGAACATTGTTGGAGCGTAGCCCATCTGATTAGCCTGTGTAAGAACGATTGAACCCTCTGTGTAGTAGAATGGGAGGAATAATAAATCTGCCTCTGCATCCTTGCACTTCTGAAGCTGTGTTGTGAAGTCTGTCTTGCTGTCTGCTGTGAAAGACTCTGTAGCTACAATCTCAAGACCCTTTGCCTGTGCCTCAGTAGCGAAGTTCTGATAAACACCTGTTGAATATGGATCTGAGCTATCGTAGATAATACCAACCTTTGTACCAAGTGCGTTGTCAGCGATATAGTCAGCTGAAACTGTACCCTGGTTAGGATCTGAGAAGCATACCTGGAAGGTGTTATCGTTGCCCTCTGTTACACTTGTTGAAGATGCTGATGGTGTAAGCTGGAAAATTCTGTCGTTGTAGGTCTCAGCTGAAACTGCTGCGCAAGCGCCTGATGTAACTGTACCTTCAAGAATCTGCATTCCCCAATCCTTAAGTGTGTTGTAAGCATTTACTGCCTTCTGAGGATCTGCCTCGTCATCCTGGAAATTAAATGAAACCTTGTATCCGTTAATTCCGCCTGCCTCGTTTACCTCGTCCACTGCAAGCTGAATAGCGTTCATAACACCCTGTCCGTACTGAGCAGCACCACCTGTGATAGGTCCGATACCACCGATTCTCCAAGTGAGCTCTCCTGATGTATCAACTGACTCTGTAGAGCCTGTAGATGATGAGCTGCTTCCGCATCCTACGAATAAAGATGCTGTCATTGCTGCACAAAGTGCCAAACTTAAAGCCTTCTTTTTCATATCCAATACCTCCTGTTTTCTCTTTCGTGCTTTAGCACTTTAAATTCTAAAATCATTCGTTTTAGATATGATAAAACTTGTTTGTTAAATCGTCAATAAAAACTTTCACAATTTATTTCGTTAAAGTGACCTTCCGGCAATTTTTCCTCGTCCAACACCAATGGTCCGAAGGCTGTACGCTTCAATTCCAGCACTTCTCTACCCACTGCAAAAAACATTCTTTTGACCTGATGAAATTTACCTTCATGGATTGTAATGTAGCAGGATTTGCCTCCCTCGTACTTCACAGTGGCTGATGCCGTAGGCTCTCCTTCACCAATATGTACACCTGCTTCCAGGGCTGCCACATCCTCAGCAGTTAATTCACCATCCAGCTCCACATAGTAGGTTTTATCCACATGTTTTTTAGGAGAAAGCATATCGTGGGCCAGCTGACCATCGTTTGTAATAAGTAAAAGGCCTGTTGTATCCTTATCCAAACGCCCTACTGGAGCCAAGCTTCTAGGTGCATCAGGACACTGACTGTAAAAAACATCCATTATGGTCTGCTCATGGGCATCCTCTGTGGCGGTGATAACTCCCTTTGGTTTGTTGATAACATAGTAAGAAAATTTCTTGTATGTGTATTCCTTGCCCTGATATGAAATCACCACTTTATTTTCATCTACCTTAGTCTCTGGCTTTGTCGCCTTTTCTCCGTCCACAAAAATAAGGCCCTTCTTAAGAAGAGCCTTAACTTCAGACCTTGTTCCGATATTTAATTCTACCAAAAGCTTGTCTAATCGCATCAATATTTAATTACCTCTTATTCAATCCGGATTTAGTAAGAAATTACCTCATATCCTGTCTCAGTTACGAGAACCTGATACTCCCACTGAGCTGAAGGCTTACCATCTAAAGTAGAAACCTCCCAGCCGTTGTTTGGGTCAGTTTTAATCTTCTGAGAGCCCATATTAATCATTGGCTCGATGGTGAACATAAAGCCAGGAACCAAAAGCATCTCAGTGCCAGGAAGTGTATTGTATCCAACCCATGGCTCCTCATGGAACTCAAGACCTACGCCGTGACCACCAATCTCGCGAACAACCTGGTATCCGTTGGCGTGGGCATGCTCACAAATGGCAGCTCCTACATCACCAAGGAAGCCCCAAGGCTTAACCTGTGCCAATCCAAGGTCGCAACATTCCTTTGTGACCTCAACCAGCTTTCTGGTCTCCGGGTCCACATCTCCTATCATAAACATTCTTGATGAATCTGAAAAATAGCCATCAAGAATTGTAGAACAATCTACATTTACAATGTCACCACTCTTGAGAATAACATCCTCTGAAGGATAGCCATGGCAAACCTGATCATTTACAGAGGTGCACACACTATATGGGAAACCATCGTAATTAAGTGGCGCTGGGATGCCGCCCATCTTTGTGGTGGTATCGTAAACAATCTTGTCGATTTCTGCTGTACACATGCCCTCGTGAATAGCCTCAGCTACAGCATCAAGGCAGGCCATATTAATAACAGCAGACTGCTTGATTTTCTCAATCTGCTCTGGGGTCTTGAGAAGCTTGTGGCTAGGAACCTTATGTCCCTTTGAAGCGAAGCTCTCGATTTTTCTGTCGAAGGCCTCGTGGCACTGCTTATACTTGCGTCCACTTCCACACCAGCATGGGTCATTTCTATTTAACTTTATCATTTCAATTGCCTTTCTTTTCTTTGCTCTTTTCCTTGTCCTCATCGGTCAATCCATTAATATAGTTGATTTTCGTGTGTACCAAGGTAACATCTCCAAGGACAAACTTGTCCCAGAGTTTTTTGTTAATCTTTACTTTATGCTCATCACGGATGAGACTGTAATAATAGCCATCGTATTTGTAGGCCGCCTGGCTAGGCCCATTTTCAAGGGCTAGTTTATTCTGATACTTTTCAGCCACTGCTGCAAGTCTGATTTGCTGATTGATAGTCTCCTCGTCGCATGGAAGGTGCTCCCACTGGACATCCAGCATATCCTCCCAAAAATCATTGATGGCAAAGGCAAGCTCGTCCTCCTCACTCTCGGTGAGGATATCCATGCCCTCTGCCACTGCCAACTGATAAAAAAGATGGTCGTGAACTGCCATGCCCATAACCACATCCTTGGCTTCCTCCTGAATAAAGGTATCGTTGGTGTGGAGATTCCAATAGTCCTTGGTGTAGTCAGAATTGTAAATCCTGGCCTGCTCCTCCACCTTGCGCTCCTCATAAAGAATGTAAAAGGCCAAATCCTCAAAGGTGACAGGCACACCATCGATAGTCACAGCGGTGTCCTGAAGATGCTCGCCGTATTTGATAGGATTGCGACCGTCGCCCATGGTAATAAGTGCATAGGCCATAACGGCTACACACAAAAGAAGAACTATCGGTTTTATCAGCTTTTTGATAATCATAGTACTCTTCTAATAGTAATAATTGAATGGCAGGTTACCGGACGATAATTTGTGATACCTGTGGCTGTACTCTGGGCTTCAACAATAAGACCACCGCCAGCATAAATTGCAACATGGCCAGGATAACAAACGATATCTCCCGGCTGCATGTAATTGTAACTAACCTCCTGGCCTACACCTCTGAAGGAGCCTGAGGTCATACGTGAACCGTAGGTGATGCCAAAGTTGGAAAGAACACCCTGAACGAATCCGGAACAATCACAACCGTCTGTGAGGGATGTACCGCCCCAGACATATCTATTTCCAACAAACTGATTAGCATAGGAAACAACGCTTCCACCGCTGATACCAGTCCTATAACCAGGATTCAAATCACCGTTAACATTGTAGGTACCTGTAGTCTTGACTGCACCGCCTGTACCACCAGCTGCTGCACGGGCTGCTGCTTCTCTGGCTGCTCTAAGGGCTGCCTCTCTGGCTGCAATCTCCTTAGCCTCCTTCAGCTCGGCATCCAGGTCATCCATCTCGCCACGCTTTTCAGCTACCATGGTCTCAAGGGCTGCTTCCTGAGTCTTCAACTCTTTCTTTGCAGCTTCAAGCTCAACCTTTTCCTCCTCGAGAGCTGACTTCAACTCCTCAATTTCAGCCTGGGTAGCAATGAACTGCTCCAATTTAGCCTTATCATAGGCGTAGACCTGATTAGCGTATTCCATCTTATTTAAGAACTGTGTGATGGACTTTGACTCCAACAGCATCTCAAAGATGCTTGACTCTGGGGTCTCATACATATACTTGATACGAAGCTTCATGGCTGCGTACTGAGCCTCGCGGGCCGCTGTCGCTTCCTCAAGGGCTGCCTCTGTATCTGCAATCTCAGCCTCCGTGTCCTTAATGGCTGCATTTATCTCAGTAATCTGACTTACAAGGCTATATAAATCTGCATCCAGGGAATCAATCTCGTCCTGAAGTGCATCCTGCTCCGCCTCAATCTCTGAGATGGAACGCACAGCATTGGACACTGTAGAATCCGATGCTAAAAGGCATCCAATGAGAGCTACACATAGCGATGCCTTTATTATCTTAGAATATTTCATAAACACTATCTCCAAATCATCTGGTAAACCTTATATCTAAAAAATAGTTACTATTCACAGTTCCTCCACCTGCACTCCTAATGGAACTCTTTCAGAGTTCTTTCCCAGTGCTAAAGCACTTAACATTAGTCATGTGGGTGGAGCCACTGATTCCAGTTTATAAATATTTAATGATAATTTTCTTACAAGCAAGCTTGACAAGAATTAATCCTTAAATATTTATAACTGTGAATAGTAACATATAATCATAATCACTCTATATTATGATACTGATTTTAATTGGTGGTTTCAAGGAATAACACCATTTTTTCACTTATTGGAATTTAGGCAAAATAATAGCCCCAGTCCAAAGACTGGGGCCGTGAGATCATTATGAAATTGTTTACCATTCAGAGCCAAGTAAATTTTATATAGAAAATGAGTGCTTGCACTCACTTTTCTGTTAAAATTTATTTGGTGAGAACTATACATGAGGAAAAGGAAAGCCGCAAAGCTGCGATTTTCCGAATGTATGCTGAATGGTATTTGATTACTTGATTAGCAAAGTTTCATGCGAATTTCCTTAGTAATTATGTCTGTATAGCTAAAAGATAATAACTGCGATGGACATGTCTCAGTGTCGTCAACTAATATAGTAAATACACTCGGGTAAGCTTCTTGAATGACACCTTGCTGAATGTCTACCTTGTTACGTCCTTTATCTAACTGAATAACAACTCTACTACCGCACTGCGATCTTACAGATTCGCGCACCTTGTCAAAGTCCTCGCGTTCCATGATGTCTCCCCCTTTTCTAGCAATAAATAACTGCATTACTAGCAATTTTATTCTTGCTGTAAGGATTGTACCATTTTTTGTGAAATTTGTCAAAATTTTGAGAAAGTTTTTTGAATATTTATCATAAAAAAGCGCAGGGCAAATGCCTATAAAGTTACTGTTTATAACGGTTTCGGGGATTATTAAATTTAAAATAAAGTGTGCAAAAAACACCTCATCCGTCAGCTCCGCTGACACCTTCCCCTTCGCCAGGGTGGCAGACAACGCTAAAGCATTGTCTCAGCCCTCCAAGGGGAAGGCTTGGACTACACAATATCTACATTTGAATAATAGTAACAGGTTCTTTATAATGATAATAACTAAAATTTTGGAGGTTTACATGCTTAGAACATTACTAGCACTTCTTTTTGTTATTGTATTTTTAATTCTCAGCATTCCAATTTGGCTATTCTTATCCATTTTAGGTTTGTTCAATAAACATGCGAAGGACGTTATCGGTTACAAATGTGTTGCCTGGGCCTTTGGTGTGGTTGCCTTTCTTGGCGGTGCCAAGTACCAGGTGAAGGGCTTTGAAAATATCCCTAAGGACAAGGCAGTCCTTTACATCGGAAACCATCAGAGCTTCTTCGATGTAATCCTTGGATATCACCTTTGCCCACCGATTACTGGCTTCCTTTCAAAGAAGACCTTTGAGAAGGTTCCACTTCTTAACATTTGGATGAAGCTGAACTACTGCATTTTCCTTACAAGAACAGATCCTAGACAGGATTTGAAGCTGATTTTAAAGGCTCAGGATTATATTAAAAACGGAATTTCAATGTTTGTATTCCCTGAAGGTACTCGTTCAAAGACTGGGGAGATGGCACCTTTCCATGAGGCATCAGTTAAGATAGCCACCAAGACCGGAGCACCAATCGTTCCAGTTGCTTTTACAAATACCCGCGAGATATTCGAGACACACCTTCCTCGTATGAAGAAGACAAAGGTTATCGTTACATATCTTCCACCTGTTTATCCGGACACACTTGAGGGTGAGAACAAGAAAAAGGTTGGAGCCTATGTACAGAGCCTAATCCAGGCACAGTTGGATGAGGATAAAAAATTAGTACAGTAAATAATTTTACACATAATAAAAGCCTGACAGCTGCCAGGCTTTTTTTATTATGATTTTAATTATACTAGCCTAGGGCAAAGTATGATTTAAATTCCTTTCCTGTGGCATCTACGGTCTGAACTACTGAATCAGCACCTCCATTCAGGTATTTAATCTTTACATCGAAGGTTCCTGAGATTGCAATAATGTTATCTAGGAATTCATCGAGTTCTTCAGCCATTGCAAGCTTCTCAATATTTCCTTTTAGCTTTCCAATAAAATGAACTGTTACCTTTGATGCTCCGTCTACAAGCCACTCTGGGTAGTCTGCTTCGTTATCAATTTCAATAACATCCTGGTTGTATGCTGTGTATAGGTTAGAAATTGTGTTGTACGAATTATTTGCCTTAGCTAAATCACTATCTGCCTTTGTAACAAATGACTTCACATAATTGATTGTCTCATTCAGCATATTTGCTTCATCTTCATCAATTACACCATTATTATTAAAGTCCATGATTGAATCAGAATCTTGTAATACTTCCTCTGCTTTAGCAACTAACTGGTTATAGTATTTATGAATATCTTCGTTTTTCTTTCTTGCGTTGGCTATTACTGCATCAGAAGCTGAATCTAACTGATCTGCCTTATATGGTGTGAGAATGTTCTGCTGGATTGCTGACTTTGCCTGTGTGGCATATGTCTGCTCTGTCTGTGCAGCCTGCTCTACTTCACCTGCTGTTGTAGTGATAGCTTCAAATAATCCTGCAAGTTCCTGCTGAGTTGCTTCTGATTTGTATTCCTTAACTACAGTCTTTAATTCCTGGTAGCTTTCACTTGTCTGCTGGAAGCCGTCGTCTGCACGCTTCTTCAAATCTACTGCTGCAATATTGTCCTTAAGGGCATCCATATATCTAGTGATTGCTTCAGCAACTGCTGTATAATTCTTAAGCTCTAAATCTATCTTTTCATCAATTACAGCCTTTTTTTCCTGAAGATATGACATGTAACCCTTTCTCAATGAAAGACTTTGTCCCTGAATCTCCTTTTGAGCTGTCTTATCAGTAATCTGCTCACCTAGCTTTTCATATTCAGCCTGCTTTACTTCTATAGGATTATCAGCAAGCCATTTTTTATACTTTGCCTGTAATTCAGTAAGTTTCGTTCCCTTCTCACCTACTGCCTGACTCTGAGACGCATACTGATCCTTTAATACCTGATACGCAATTTTAGATTCCTGTAGTGCCTCACTACGGTCATTTACAAGCTGAGTAACGTTATTGAAGTTTTCAAGCTTGGTCTCATATGTTGTGGTATCTGTACTGTATTCAAGGGCATCAGTGTTTTTAGTCATTGTAGCAAGTCGTGTTGCTGCATTTTCCAAGTCTGCCTCTGCCTTCTTCAAATCCTTCATCACATTATTAACTGAAGCTATAGCCTTGGCATAATCTTCTCCCTTGCCTGCCACTACACCTGAAAACTCATCAAGGGCTTTATTCAAACCATCAAGCTCATCCTGTAAAGCTTTTATTTCTTTTTCAAACCTTGCAGACTCCTTTGCATGATTATCAAGTTCCCCTGCCAGCTCATCATATTTACTGTTGAGCGCTTCAAAATCCTTTACAATGCTGTCATATTGTGCCTGAGCATCATCTACATAACCCTGCCATTCGGAGATTTCCCTGCAAACGCCCTTATACTCACTGGAGTCCTTGCCCTCAGTTTTAGAAAAATCCTCATGCTTTGCGTCAGCATCTTCTGATGTCTCACTTAATTTATCTATCTTCTCCTGATCAGTCTTAGCAGCGTCAACAGCCTGAGCGTCTGCTGCTAAACCATAGTTATCTGCTGCCTGCTCAAAATTCTTCTCAGCTTCCTCAGTTTCACTGGTAACAGCTTCATAAATCTCATCAACCGTTTCCTTCTTTTCCTGAGCCTGTTCCATAACCTCAGTGCCATCACTTAATATTTCCTTTGCGGAGTCTGGAGTAATGGTCTTATCTTCAATGGCGTCCTTTGCCTGATCAAGGTAACCCTCTTCAGCAACTGCATCGCCTTCGATAACTTCTACAGCTGTCTCCATTGTCTCAATGGCGCTTGACTTATTTTCTTCTGCAGCCACGGTTTGATTTTCAATTTCAGCTGCATATGAACTTGTAGAATTAAATGCAAGTCCAGCTGCGATTACACCCCCAACAAAAAGTACTCTTACGAAATTTTTTGTCCTCTCTCTCATTACTCTGGTCCTCCTTTACCCCTCAATCGTAATTATATCCTTCGAATCTCAGACCCTTCTGGCGAATTTCCTCAAGTGTATCCTCCAAAGGCATTGGCTTGCCGAAGTAGTAGCCCTGAGCTCTCTCGCAGCCAATTTGTTTCAGGAACTGATAGTGCTCCTCGGTCTCCACACCCTCGCAAAGAGGCTTAACCCCCAAATCATTTGCCCCCTTGATGATGTAGCTCATAAGTGTTCGTGTGCGAAGATTGCTGAAGCTCTTCAGGAAAATCAAATCCAGTTTCAGAACGTCAAAATCATACTCAGCAATGGTATTAAGAGATGAGTAGCCGCTTCCGAAGTCATCTACCCAAATCTCGAAGCCTGCATTTCTGATTTTAGCTACCTCCTCCTTGATGAGACCGGTGTTATCATTGAAAGCACTCTCTGTAATTTCAACCTCAATCATGTAGCTTGGCACATCATAGATTTCACAGAAATCAGAAAGAAGCTTAAGCACGCTACAAACATCGAAATCCAGTCGAGATATATTTACGGAAAACGGTACAACTGGTGCACCTGAATCTAGCAAGACTCTATAGTCCTGGCAAACCTTTTTTACCATGAACTCGTCCACCAGATGGATTAAGTGGAAGTGCTCCAAGGTCTCGATGAAATCAAGTGGCGAAAGCATTCCCACTGACGGGTCAACCCAACGCACCAGAGCCTCCATTCCACATACCTCTCCGGTGGCTACGCGAATAATCGGCTGGTAAAAAACCTTAATGTAATCGCAGGCAATTGCTTCATCGATATGGTCTACTACATACTGCTGTCTGCGCATCTTGTCACGCAGCAGCTCGTCGTAAATGCAATAATTTAAATCGTGACGATTCTTTATTGTATTGCAGGCAAGTCTGGCGTGATCACAGGCCAAACCCACCTCTGAGCGCTGGTCATCAACAAAATAGATACCAGCCTTTATTCTTACCTTTTTATTTACATCATCCGCAAGAACCATCCTGCGGTAAACTTCCTCAACATTTTCAATAACTTCACTTTTTGAAGCGGCAACAAATACTACAAAGTGGTCGTCTGAAAATCTTGCTACGGTGCCGTTATAAAAGACTTCACTTATATTTCTGGCCAAATCACAAAGGAGCTCATCTCCCAGCTTGAAACCATGGCGCTCGTTGTAGAGCTTGAAATTTGGTATATCAAAATGAATGAACGCACAATCTTCACGCCAGATATCTGCCGAGCTTAAAAGGGTCTGAACCTTATGATAGAAAAATGACATATTCAGCAGGCCTGTGAGCTTATCGGTCTCTCGGTCTGAAGCCAGCACCTCTGCTTCGGCGTAGGAATTTCGGGTGCTGTTGTAGTATTCATTCTTATCAACATCCACAATGAATACATAGAAGAAACTCTTGCCATCTACCCAGTGAAGAAGATGTCCAAAATCCTCTATATATTTGGTGGAGCCATCCTTTGCCAAAATACGATAACGAACATAGTCATGGCGCTTGTCTCCAAAGACAGTCTGAGCCTGAATCTGGTTTTCAATCTTATATAAATCCTCCGGGTGAACCATGCCCTTAAAGCTACCACCAACATAATCCTTGAATTCCTCAAAGGTCTTGCAACCATACAGAGTTATAACGTTAGCGTCAGCAAATAAAAGGGTTTCTTCCCCCTCAGCCTCATAAATGAAAAATCCTCCAGGCAACCCAGTTGGAACCTTGCCTACGTCTGTTTCAATGTAACGTTCGTTATCCATAAATGTCCTCCAAAAATATTTAAATGGCACAATGGAATCTGTGTAATAGACACCTAGTCATTTTGTATTGTACATCATTTACTGTAAATATTTTGTTATTTCACAGAATGTTCTCCAAGTTTACAGAAAATTCTCTTTTGGCATTTTTATAATTGTGAACCTTTTGTGTTATATTTCAAACTATTACTATTATTCACATTTTTTTTATAATTACTTGCTATATTGAATCCTAGCCCACGCTATAAGGGCTACACTCGAAGAGATTCGAAAGGAGTTATGTATTTATGAAATTGTCAAAGAAAATCGCTAGCTTGGCACTTGCTCTAACAATGGTAGTTTCAGCATTTGCTTTTGCCGCACCTATCACCGTAGAAGCTAAGGGCGGTGTAGCAATCGGAGGTGTTGTTATTCAGGGCTCTGATGTTGTTATCGCAGCATCTGGTTCGGAGGCTTCTGATGATGGGCTCTATCATCTGGTAGCATCAGATCCAAACCAGACAGCCCCTACTGGAACAGATGTTGCTCAGCAACCTGCTTCCGCTGCGGCAAACTTTACAGTTCCACTTGCAAAGGGTTCTGCAAACTCAATGCTTTTCAAGAAGTTTACAGTTTGCGTAATGTCAGGTGGTGCCCTCAAGGCGGTTTCAAATAGTATGTACATTACAAATCCTGAGGCTTGCGCTACATACGCTCCAGCCCGCAAGGATTTCGGTAAGAAGGGTGTCCTTCCTGCACTTGAGAAAAATATCGCTGACCTTAACCAGCCAGCAGATTTAGGCGCAAAGCAAGTTAACCTTAATATCCCTCTTTCAGTAATCGGCAACAGCGGAAAGCTTGCTGGTTACGATTATTCAGTAAGAAAGTACAACGCTCTTGGAATGCAGGTCAATGTAATTATCCTTGTTGACGGCGCATCTCCACAGCAGTACATCAGCCCATATTCTTATGATGGACTTGGCGCTCACAACTACTATGGTTTGAACGCATCTACAACTGACGGTGTCAACGCTCTTGCACAGGCTGCTACTTTCCTTGGAAGTCACTATGCAGGTGGCGCAAATGGTCAGGTTGATAACTTTATCATCGGTAACGAGGTTAACGCTTGGTGGCTCTGGAACTACATGAACTGTGGTTCAAACGACGTATTCATGCAGGAATACACAAACGCTTTCAGACTTTTCTACAACGGAATTAAGTCAGAGAACGCAACAGCAAATGTTTACTGCTGTATCGATCACCAGTGGGCACGCTCAGAGGCTTCTTACTATATTTCTGGTAAGGAATTTGTCACTAAGTTCAACAACATTATTAAGAGCCAGGGTAATGTGGACTGGAGACTTGCAGTTCACCCATACAACGCTCCACTTTATGCTCCTTGGGCTTGGCAGACAGGAAAGAACGTTTCTCACAGCCAGAGCACTCCTTACGTGACAATGGCAAATATCGACGTGCTTACAGATTTCATGTGCACACCTGATATGCTTTCACCAACAGGTGCTGTTCGTACAGTAAAATGCTCAGAGGTTGGCTACACAAGTGTTGATGGCGAAAACCTTCAGGCAGCTTCACTTGTATATGCTTATCTTGTTGCTGAGAACAACAGATATATCGATGGTCTTGTTATTTCTAGAGAAATGGATCACATCGGTGATATTGCACAGGGTATGGTTTCTGGTCTTTGCAATACAGACGCTTCCCACAAGATGGGATACGACTTCTATAAGAATGCGTCAGACCCTAACTATATCTCACAGGCAAGCGCAGCCGCAGGAGTTGATTTGACATCGCTTATCACTCCTAGATAGGTTTTAATTTATATTGCTTATGATTGTCCTCGGGCTGAGGTTAATTCTCGGTCTGAGGGCAATTGATTTTTTGTTATAGGTTTTATGAGGAAAGATTAATGAAGAAGCTTAAGAAATTTTCAGCATGGATTTTAATGCTGGCTTTGACAATCACCACCTTTGCTTTTGTGCCTGAACTATCGGCTGAGGCTGCAGGTGGCGTGGCAATTAGTGGAGTACTAATTCAGGGTGGCGACGTAGTTGTTTCCACATCTGGTTCTGCATCTTCAGAGGATGGCATGTTCCATCTGGTAGCTTCAGATGTAAACCAGTCTGCTCAGGCAGGTTTGGATGTAGCTCAGGCTCCAGCAGCTTCTGGCACCAGCTTCACAGTACCTCTCAACAAGGGCGGTGCCAATTCAATGCTTTACAAGAAATTTACAGTTTGTGTAATGTCAGGCGGAGCTTTGACTCCTGCTTCAAACAGTATGTTTATCACTAATCCAGAGGCTTGTGCTACAGTAGCTGCTCGTCGTATGGATTATTCAAAAAAGGGAATACTTCCTGCACTTGAGACCTGGGTTGCAAACAAAAATCAGCCTAAGGATTTAGGTTGTTCACAGGTTACTCTTACACTGCCTCTTTCTTGGATTACAGCAGGCTCTGGAATTCCTTACAACTACAACGGTAAGAGCTACAACTTCGAGACAGCCAGACTTTCCGGATATGATTTTTCACTTAGAAAATACAACGATATGGGCTGTCAGGTTTCAGTAATTATCGTGGTGGACCAGAACGCTGACGGCAACTTTATCAATCCTTATTCTTTAGGCGGACTTGGTGCTCACAACTATTATGGATTAAATGCTAACACCACTGAAGGTGTAGAAATGCTTGCTGCAGCTGCTTCTTTCCTGGCAAATCGTTGGACTGGACGTGGCTTCGGACAGGTAGACAACTTTATAATCGGTAACGAGGTCAACGCCTGGTCAATGTGGAACTACATGCGTTGCCCATCAAATGATATTTTCGTGGCAGAGTATGCAAATGCGTTCCGTATAATTTACAATGCAATTAAGTCTGAAAATGCTTCAGCAAATGTATACACCTACATCGACCACCAGTGGGCTCGTGCAGAGGCTTCAAGCTACATAAGTGGAAGGGGCTTCCTTTCAAGCTTTAATTCATACATCAAGAGCCAGGGAAACATCGACTGGCGAGTTGCTGCGCATCCATACAATGCAGTCCTCACTGACCCTTGTGCATGGAGTGGCAACAAGGCACCTCACGACCAGAGTTCTCCTTACGTGACAATATACAACCTCGATGTATTGACTGATTATCTGGCTAGCGCTGATTTACGTTCGCCTTCAGGAGCTGTCCGTTCTGTTAAAATTTCTGAGCTTGGCTACACCAGCATCGGAGGTGAGCAGTATCAGGCTGCCTCTATCGTATATGCGTATAATGTAGCAAAGAATAATCAGTATGTGGATGGATTTATCTTATCTAGAGAGGCTGACCACACAGATGAAATTGCAGAGGGTTTAGCCTATGGAATATGTACTGGAAACCTGGAGAAGAAGCAGGCTTACAGCTTCTATCAGAGAGTAGATGACCCAAGCCTGATGGCTGAGGCCTCAGCAATAGCGGGGGTTGATCTCAACTCATTAATAACCCCAAGATAAAATAATAGCGGCTATGTAGTCTTTCATGCTTGCGCTTGCCTAGACTATGTAGCCGCTTTTTGATTTACTTTTTTATTACTTAACTTTTGATATCTCATCCTCGAGCCAAGCTACGACTTCGTCGAGGCCCTCTCCGGTTTTTCCGCTTACGAAGAAAATCTTAGCGTTTGGGTTGAGCTTGAGGATACGCTCGGTAACCGCTTCCTTGTCGAAGTCGAAATAATCCAACGTATCAATCTTATTGATGAGTACCACGTCGCTGATTTCGAACATGAGTGGGTACTTAAGTGGTTTGTCATCACCTTCTGGAACTGAAAGAAGCATCAGGTTCTTGTTGGCTCCAACGTCAAACTCTGCTGGACACACAAGATTTCCAATATTCTCCAAAATAAGCAAATCTAAATCTTTAGTATCATACTCCATCAGAGCACGGCTGGTCATATCTGCATCAATATGGCACAGACCCATGTTGTGAATCTGGATGGACTGAACTCCTGTGGCATCTGCCACTCTCTGGGCATCGATGCTGGTCTCGATATCTACATCCATCTCACCAATTTTATATTTATCCTTCATGCGATTGATAATGGCTGAAAGTGTAGTAGTCTTTCCCGAGCCAGGCCCTGACATCACATTCAAAAAAAATGTACCCTGCGCCTTCATCTGCTCTCGAATTGCAGCGGCAGCAGCATCGTTCTGCGCAAATACACTCTCGCCTATTTCAATTACTTTTACTTCGCTCATATTCATACTCCTATCGTGTTACTTCCCAATAACCCTTACCCAATCATTATACCTTACTTCCCACCAATATCGCTAGTAGCCTGGTTACTATTCACAGTCTCTCCTCAGTATACACTCGCCACGCCACCGTTCTCACCTGCCCCAGCCGCCCCAAGCCCCGCCCCAGACCGCCAGACTCTATATAGTTCAAGGTCAAAGAATTTGTTTTTTCTAAATGCTAGTCTTCGCTTCCTTATTGGCAGGTGTTCTTTCAAAGTTTTACAATTCTCATCAGCTGAATGCCCAGCACAGACGCTCTCAGTCTAAAGTATGCTTCTTTATCCAAGGTCTAGGATGATTGTGTGATTTTGGAATGAGCATAGTGGAAACAAAAATGATGTTTTGATGGATATGGGCATGCCGAGCCATGGACGGCGAGGCAAGCTAGAATCTGAA
>JAEEGL015016944.1_pt1 | contig 28510 bp, 26 predicted proteins | sample 9134231 | NCBI WGS metagenome assembly JAEEGL01 (sample SAMN16246548, study PRJNA631951) | gut metagenome | biome: gut microbiome; feature: rumen; material: fiber-attached | host: Bos | place: Iran: Karaj | collected 2018-10
CGATATCGTGAACTGGCAGGAACACCATGCCTGGGGCATTGTGGTTCAGCCTGTGGCCTTCTTCTGCTTCTTGATCGCAAGCATCGCCGAAACGGGCCGCGCCCCCTTCGACGTGGCTGAAGGCGAACCCGAACTGGTTGCCGGTTACCATACGGAATATGGTGCCATGCAGTTCGGCCTGTTCTACATGGGTGAATACTCCCACATCTGCATCAACAGCTTCCTCATCGCGACCCTCTTCCTGGGCGGCTACTCCGTGCCCTTTGTGACGACGGAAACCATGCAGGCCCACATGGGAGGCTCTCTGGCTATTCTTTGCGGAGTGCTGGCCTTCCTCGCTCTTGCATTCCTCCACATGATCTATCGCTATTCTGCAAAGCTTGCCAAGCGTGCCCAGTCCAACAAGCTGGAAATCTTGCAGGAATACAAGCTTTACAAGATGATCGCCTGGGTGGCTGCTGTGGTGTTTATCGCCCTGGGCGCCTGTGCCTGGCTGTTCTACAACCCCGCAAACTTCGTGGTGAACGGCTTTGCCGTGGGTAGCCTTGCTACTGCTGTGGGTACCGCCCTGATCCACCTGCTGGTGCTGGTGGTCAAGAGCGTGTTCTTCTGCTGGGTGTGGATTTGGGTCCGCTGGACTCTGCCTCGCTTCCGCTATGACCACGTGATGCATCTTGGTTGGAAGATTATCTTGAATATCGCCCTCATTAACCTCGTGGTGACTGCGGTCATCGCCAAACTCGTAGGGGGTAACTAATGCGCGTTATTAAACAGAAGCCCATGACCTTGGGTGAGCGCCTCTACATCTTCGAGGCTATTCGCGGTCTGTGGACAACCCTCAAGCACGCTGCTCGCGGTCTTTTCGACTACGACAGCCTGCCCACTATTTCTTACCCCGAAGGCCAGCCGGAGGTGCGTAACACCTACCGTGCCAAGCACCGCTTGATGCTGCGCCCTGATGGAACGCCTCGTTGCGTGGCCTGCGGCATGTGCGCTGCGGCTTGCCCTGCTCACTGTATTTTTATCGAGGCTACCCAGAGTGACGATCCCCGTATCGAAAAGCGGGTGATGCGCTTTGATATCGACCACCTGACCTGCGTGTTCTGCGGTCTTTGTGTAGAAGCCTGCCCGGTAGATGCGCTCCGCATGGATACCAAGGTGATTAGCCTTGAACACCGCACCCGTGACGAATTCGTGTCTAGCCTTTTCGACCTGACCAACTGGAACCCCGCTGATTATCCTGATGATAAGCAGAGCCAGATGGCTCCCGGCGGGACTCTGAACAAGCAGGCTCTAGAAACCTGGGGAATGGAGGTTAAATAATGCTCGCTCTAGTCTACTTTATTATTCTCGGGGTCATTGCTGTCGGTGCGGCCCTTTGCGTGCTCCTGTCGAGGCATCCCCTTTACGGAGCCCTTTCCCTGATTGTTTCCATGGTCTCCCTGGCCGGCATCTACGGCCTTGTGGGTAGCCCCTTCTTGGGTGTGGTCCAGGTTATGGTCTATGCGGGCGCCATCATGATGCTCGTGACCTTTGTGATTATGGTGCTGAACGGTGCTAAGGATAAGCGGACCCCTATGTTCGACGGGGTGTCCCTCTTTATTATCCCGGCAGTTATCGTTCTTGCCGCTATGGTGGGCTTTGCACTGATGCGTGCAACACTCACTTTTGATACTGCCACTGTAGCGGGTTCTGTGAAGGTGACTTCGGAGGCCCTGTTCAATATGGCTGCTACGGGTCCGGGTTATTTCCTCTTGTTCGAGGTAATCGGCGTGCTGTTGCTTTCGGCGATGGTGGCTGCCATATTCCTTGCCAAGAGACACCTTGGTTCTGTGATTACTGATAATACGGAGGAGAAACACTGATGGAACTCCAAGCTATGTATATTCAGATTCTTGCCCTGGTGATTTTCGCCATTGGCATCATTGTTGCCATTTCCCGTCGCAACCTGTTCTTCGTGCTTATGGGCGTGGAACTGGCGCTGAACGCCGTGAACCTCTCCTTTGTGGGCTTTGCAAAGACCTTGCCTGCTGAAGCAAGCGTCACGGGCCAGATTGTGCCGCTGTTCTCCATTGCCGTGGCTGCGGCCGAGGCTTGTGTGGGCTTTGCCATGGTCATCATGATTTTCCGGAACAAGGAAAGTGTTGATGCGGATTCTTATTCGGATATGAAGGGGTAGGCTATGACATATTTACCGCTTTGGTTTATTCCTCTTTTCCCTTTGATTGGTACTATCCTTCTGGGAACTATCGCGGTCGTTTCTTCCGGTGCGAAGAAAGGACCTTCCGAAGGGCTTGTGGGTACGCTGGCCGTGCTCTTCCCGGCACTGTCCTTTGCGGTGGTGGCAATCCTTGCCTGCACTATGCCCGAGGCGGGGATTCGCGAGACCCTCTGCAACTGGATTGATATTCCTCTATTCCGTGCGGATATCGGATTCCTGTTTGACGGGCTTTCCCGCATCATGCTCCTGTTCGTGACGGGCATCGGTTCCCTCATCGCCATGTACTCCATCGGTTATATGCATGGTGACCGGGGCTTTGCCAGGTTCTTCGCCTACATCAACCTGTTCCTTTTCAGTATGATTGTGCTGGTGCTTGCCGATAGCCTGCTCCTCACGTTCCTGGGCTGGGAAGGCGTGGGTCTCTGCTCCTATCTGCTCATCGGATTCTGGAACCAGGATGTCAAGAACTGCAAGGCCGCCAACAAGGCTTTCATCGTGAACCGCGTTGGCGATGTTGGGTTCTTGCTGGGTATGCTTACCCTAGTGACCATTGGCGGGTCCAGCCTCTTGAACTATGATGGTCTTGCCGCCTTCATCAAGATGATCTTTGGTGCCGACATGGTCTCCGAAGTGGTTATACCTCTTTCTCTGGCAGGCATCCTCATCTTTATCGGTTGTACTGGTAAGTCTGCACAGATTCCGCTTTTGACATGGCTCCCTGACGCCATGGCGGGTCCGACCCCGGTGTCCGCCCTTATCCATGCGGCGACCATGGTGACCAGCGGTGTTTACCTGCTTGCACGTCTTGGACTCATGTTCAGTATGCTTGATTATGTGCTTCTGGCCATTACTTTCGTCGGAATGTTCACGGCTCTCTGGGCGGCTATTGCGGGCCTTCTGCAGAATGACATCAAGAAGGTCCTGGCTTATTCCACTATTTCTCAGCTGGGCTACATGTTTATGGCGGTTGGGGTCTGCGCCTTTGACGCCTCCATCTTCCATGTGTTCACCCATGCCTTCTTTAAGGCGGCACTGTTCCTTGGTGCTGGAGCTGTCATTCACTCTCTGGCTGGAGAACAAGATATGCGTCGCATGGGCGGCATGATTAACAAGACGCCTGTGACGGCTTGCGTTATGATTTTTGCCTTCCTTGCCATTGTCGGATTCCCCGGCTTTGCGGGTTTCTGGTCCAAGGACTTGATTCTCGAACGGATATTCGTAAGTGGTCCGATTGTGGGTCCCCTGGTCTATGTGGTGGGTCTTGCCACAGCGGTGATTACCGCTGTCTATATGGGCCGCCTGATTATCATGACCTTCTTCGGTAAGTATCGTGGCAGCAAGGAGTCCGAGGAACACATCCACGAGGCTCCTGCCGTTATGCTTGTTCCTATGGTCATTCTCGCCTTCGGCGCCATCTTCTCCGGTTACCTCTGGGCCGATTCCATCGGTATCACCTTCTTCCGCGACAGCATGGCTTCTGTGGTGGGTCCGGCTCAAGCCCTTTATGCATCGACTAATGCTGTTTCTCACGTGAACCCGGTCATCTTCGCTGCCCTCGGTACGGTGGCTGCCTTGGCGGGTATGTTCATTGCCTGGAAGGTGTTTATCCGCGCCCGCATCATCGGTGTCAAGGGCGCGTCAACGGTTCCCGAAGGAAGCGCTGCTTCATGGACGTTCCTCTGGGATTACATCCACTGCGCTTTCATTGCAGGTGTGAATATTCTGGCCTGGTTCTGCGATGTGGTGGTTGAAAAGGTCTTGCAGGCAATCCAGTGGACTCTTGCCGCTATCGTGGAAATTCTCGGCGACGGAGCCTCGGTGCTCCAGGTCCGTAAGGTTCGTCTCCAACTGGCGTTCAGCATTGCAGGGGTTGCTCTTCTTGTAATGTTGGTCGTATTCTCGGGAGGGCTTGTCTAATGTTGTTGCATCTTCTTGTTATCGCCCCGTTTGTTGCCGCCATTTTGATGGTGCTCAACTCCAGGGAGGACTCCAGTGCTTCTTCCCGTATGGCGATTCTTATGGGGGCAGCCTTTACGGCTATGTCTGTCGCCCTTATCGTTACGGGTAACCAGGCGACCACGCCAATGGAATGGTTCCATATTCCTGGAACCCGTGGCCCCGTATATTATTACCTCTATGCCCACGGTCTGGGTACTTGGATGGTTTTCCTTTCTTGTGGTCTTTCTCTTGTGGCGCTGATTTCTGCGCGCTGTACCACAGGCAAGGACTACCGTAACTTCGCTATTGGCATTTTCGCCCTGATGGGTGCCATGAACGGAACCTTCCTTGCGGCGGACGCGGTGCTGTTCTTCTTCTTCTTCGAGGCTATGGTGATACCTGCAGCTATCCTGATTGCAGGCTTTGGTGGAGAGAAGAGGACTACGGCGGCCATGACGTTTGCCATCTACACCTTGGTGGGTTCTGCCCCCATGATGGTGGCTCTCTGGTATCTGCTTACCATCGCCGACAATTCCCTGTTGCTATCCATGGCGGTGGCTATCCAGAGTCTCCCGCCATATCAACAGGACCTGGTGCTGTTGAGTTTCCTTTTGGCTTTTGTCGTCAAGACGCCCATATTCCCTTTCCATGGTTGGCAGGCTATTACCTACTCCGAAGCTCCGGCGCCACTGTCCGCAATTCTTACGGGTGCAATGAGTAAGGCTGGCGTGTTTGGCTTTATCGCCTGGGTTCTTCCCATATTCCCGATGAACTTGAATTACATCTCGGGCCTGATGTGGCTTGGGCTGCTGACAGCCGTTTATGGGGCTCTTATGGCGCTCCGTGCTACCGACGGCAAGCGTCTTTTGGCCTATAGCTCTATGAGTCACTTGGGCTTTGCGGTGGCAGGCGTGTTCAGCCTTTCCGAGGCCATGCTCCCTGCCGTGCTGGTGCTCTTGGTGGCTCATGGCATTTCTGCTGGCGTCCAGTATTTCTTGATGGGCGTTGCGGAGCGGATGACCGGTACTCGGAACATTACCGAAATGGGCGGCCTTTCCGGCAAGAATCCCGTATTCAGTTTCCTATTTGGAACAGCTGGTGTTATGGCTCTTGCGGTTCCCGGTACGGCCGGGTTCGTGGGTGAGTTTACGGTGCTTCTTTCCTTGTGGGATTTAGGCCCCCTGCCGGCATTGGTGGGCGGTTTCTGCCTGATTCTTTCGGCCACCTACGTGTTGCGCTTCATTCAGAAGGTTATCTTCGGAAAGCCTGCCCGCGAGTATCAGGAAGGAACTAGGACTACTGCCTTGGAAGGCGTGTCCTTCGGTACCATGCTGGCGTTGCTCCTTGCCTTTGGTCTGCACCCTGCATTTGTGACCAATTCTTTGCATCTGTTTGACGAGGCTGCTACCGAAGAGGCCGCGACGGAATTAGTCGAAGAGGTTGCGGAACCGGCAGAGGAACACCTTATGACTGCCGAAGAATTACGTGAACTGGATTCCACTCTGGCCGCTTCCGGTTTCTCGGAAGAGGAACGCAAGGCCCTGCTGACTCAGATCCAGTCGATAGAAAAGGTTGATTCTGTAGAGGTTCAGGATTCCACAGAGGTTCAAGATAGCGGTGTGGTGCAGGAGCCAGCGGTGGAAACGGATTCTGCGGCGGCACAAGTTGAAACGCCTGCGGTAGAAACTGAAAAGACGGAGGCATCCGAAAATGAGTAGTTATATCAATCTTTTGCCGGTAATTCTGGTGGTGCTTGGAGCTATGGTTTCCATTGCTTCCGAGCCCTTCATTAGGGATGAGAACAAGCATAAGGTCCTGCCCTGGTCTGCTGCGTTTTTCGTGGTGCTTGCCATGGCCTCTTGCGTTCTCCTTTCGCCGGATACGCTTTATAACCTGTTTGCCATGGATCCTGCCCGTCGTTTGCTGACGGGTGCGGTTCTCCTCTGCACTCTGCTCGGTATTTCTGGAATCCAGTGGACTCTGGGTCATGAAAAGCACAAGGGCGGTGAACCTTATGGCCTGATGCTTTTGGCTACAGGTGGCGCCCTGCTCATGATTCAGGCCATCGATTTTCTCGCCTTGTTCATTGCTATGGAACTCACGTCCTTCCCGGTGTATGCCTTGGTGGGCCTCCGTCGTAGAAGTTCCAATTCCTGTGAAGGCGTGTTCAAGTACTTTGTGTCGGGTGCCATCTTCAGTGCTATTTACCTGTACGGTGTGGCAATGATCTATGGTGCTACGGGAACCACTAGCTTTTTCGCTAGCGTCATTTACTGTCGTGAACCCATTTACGCTATTGGTGTGTTGATGGTGCTTTTCGGATTGCTGTTCAAGGCAGGCGCCGCTCCTGTTCATTACTGGGTGGCCGATGTCTATACTGGAGCCGCTGTCGCCGTCACTGGCTTTATGGCAGCTGTGGTGAAGGTGGGTGCTCTTGCAGCACTCGGCTCCGTCTGGCTCTCTGTATTGGTGACCAAGGCGGGAACCGCTCCCGTTGCCTGGAATCTTGCGGAGCCTGTAACCATCAATTCTCAGTCGGAATCTCTGGGTGTGATGGTCATCATTATCGCTCTTGTCTCGATGGCGATAGGTGCCTTCAGTGGTCTTGCCCAGAAGTCTATCCGTCGTATCTTGGCTTTCTCCGCCGTGATGAATGCTGGCTTTATCTTGCTGGGTATCTTGTTGCCGGACTACGTTGGTTCCGGCAAGGTACAGCTTGGCCCCATGTTCTATTTCCTGATGACTTACGCCGTGGCTTCGGCCGGCGCCCTTACGGGTGTTGCCTACCTGGCAGGTAAGGATGACAAGAACGAGACCTTGGATGACCTGCAGGGTGCTGGTCGCAAGCGTCCCTTTGTTGCGCTGGGCGTGGCTGTATGCTTGGCTTCTCTGGCTGGGCTTCCGCCTGTTGCCGGATTCCTCGCCAAGTTCGTGCTGTTTACGGGGGTCTTCTCTGCGGGCATGACCTGGATTGCGGCTGCCGGCTTTGGCCTTTCCCTGGTGGCGGCGGCCTACTATCTGCGTGTCGCCTATGTCCTCTTTGCCCCTGCCAAGAACAGTTGCGAATGTGAATGCCAGTGCAAGTGCGCCGAAAACGCAGTCTTTGGTTATATGCTGAAGTTCACTGTGGCTGTGGCCGCTGTTGCCTTGCTGGTGGTGGGTGTCCTTCCGGGCCTCGCTTTGCTGTAATGAACTTGCTTAGATAAAAAAAAGCCGGATTTTTATCCGGCTTTTTTTTGATGTCCAAGAAGTGCTTACGGTAGCTCCCCGCCAATTAGGGACATCTGCGTTTCCTTGATTTCCTTGCAGGCCTTTTCGCCTAGGGCAAGGAGGGCATCCAAAGTCTTGCGGTCGAAGGAGGCGTGCTCGCCGGTTCCCTGCAGTTCGATATATTCGGCAGCATCACGCATCACAATGTTCATATCCACGTCGGCGCGGCTGTCCTCTTCGTAGCACAGATCCAGCCTGGGCTCCCCGTCGATAACGCCGACGGAAATGGCGCTGATGTTGTGTTGCAGCACCTGCTCTGTAACTTCAATGGTGGGTTTCACCTTTTTCAAAGCGAGTGCCAGGGCCACGAACCCGCCGATGATGCTTGCGGTACGGGTCCCGCCGTCGGCTTCAATCACGTCACAGTCCACCACCAGGGCGTGCTCTCCCAGGGCGTTCAGGTTGGCAGCCCCCCGCAGGGAACGTCCCACTAGGCGTTGAATTTCTTGCGTGCGTCCGCTGGCGCCTTTCCGTTCCCGCTCCACGCGCTGGCCTGTACTCTGGGGCAGCAGGGAATATTCGGCGGTAATCCAGCCGCGGCCCTTCCCGGCAAGCCACTTGGGCACTTCGGGTAAAAGCGTTGCGTTGCACAGCACTCGGGTGTGTCCCATCTCGATAAGCACGGAGCCGTCCGCACTGGACACGAATCCCGTGGTCATCTTGATTTTTCTCATCTCGTCATTTTTGCGATTGTCTATACGGCTCATGATTATACCTCTTGCTCTTGAATGTAGTAGTTACCAATCTTCCTCAGTATTTGCGGATTCGCATTCCTTTAGCGCCTCTTCGTACAGGCTCTCGAGAGTTTTGCCGACCTTTTCGTATTCATAGGGCCTAATCATTTCGGAAGAGTGCGTTGTGGGGTTGCACATCCTCTTGACATTTAGGGTGTCGCTTTTATTTTCGTATACAACGCCCTGAGGAGAATTCCTGCAGTTGCTTTCGAATACGAATCCAGTGATACTCCAGCTGTCTTCTAGAGTATAGCCGGTTTCATTTGGCGTATAGATCTTGGACACCCAAATGGTATCCTCCGTTCCCGTGGTAATGTTGCTGCAGTGACCATACTTTGCAATGGAGATTTCCCAGGAAGCGTCCGTAATCTTGAAATCGCAGTTGCTTTTCTGGTAGATGTGGCAGTCGAAGTCGAATGGGTCCGAATGTCCCGAACTGTTTGAAGAATCCTTTGTGCCCGTTGCGTCCGGCCCGCTGCCGGAACTGGAGTCGTCGCAGGCGTTGAGGGTGAACGCCGCAAGGGCGACGGTTGCAATAAAAGTGATTTTTCTGAATGTCTTCATAGATAGCTCCGTAATGTACATTTATAAAATTTAAAAAAAGAGGTTCTCTACCACGCTCCAGCAAATAAAGGAAAAAACGATTCCGCGTTGGAATCGTGCCCAGGGTATGCTGGATGGCTACGTGCGGTGCCTTTGTAAATGGGGCTAGTCCTTGAGGCAACGGAGGCTTTGACCGCGGCTCATGTTGTCGTTGCTCCGTTCGGCAGAGCTGTAAAAGTGGTAGAAGTATATGACCCTCGCAAAGTAGCTATCGTACTCAGTGGCAGTCCACAGGTTGGTGAACTCACCCTCACCGCCGAAATCGCCATCGTCGAGCTTGCGACCGGCGGGGAGCACCGAGAAACAGAACTTGTCGGTACCGTTGCCACCATAATTCCAACCGCTGGTGGATTTCAGCAGCAAACCAATGATGCTGGATTTACCAATGTAATCATACAGGGTGCCGTACTCTTCGTTCGTCGGCACATGCCAGCCCTCTGGGCAGATGCCGCGGTGGGGACTGTTCGGGGTACAGGCCTTGCCAAAGCCGCACTCTGTTCCTGCGTTTATGCTGAACTGGGCAGCACTATCCATCACTGCACTCCAAGTATAAAGGCGACCGTACTTGTCGCAGTTGGAAACATCATTGTTATAGCACCAACTGGTAGAATCGGACTCATGATTTGTTCCCTCACGGAATTTTACGCCCGTGTAGGCGTAATTCAAGTTCTCTGCCATCCAAGTCTGGGTGCCGATTTTTACGGTCTTGTATTTTTGGTTATCTCGTTCATCTAGCAAGGTCCCGTATTCACAATTATCTTCGGTTTCTGAACTGCTAGACTCTTCGACAGCGTCCGGGGCGACACTTGAGGAGGAAACGTCAGATTCCCAATCAGGGTCGGAGACAGGCTCTGCCTGGGATGAAGATTCCGGGTCATTACCTGATTTCTTGTTATCAACCGCATTGTCGTCACAAATTTTTGTCGTGGTTTCGTTGTCATAGACATACACAATGTTGTTCCCTACGGTGCACTTCCAATAATAGTCGTCCGGGCAACTGTCTAACCATTCATAGCTTGACGATGTGTTTTCTTTGCCGTCGCCGCAGGTAAATTCTTTGTCGTCAGACATACCTTCCAAACAATGTTTTGTGTGAAATCCTACGCCCCAATAAGAAAAAGAACTTTCGCTCATGCAATAAACTGAATGACCCGCTCCCGAAGAATCTCCGCAAGCAGAGAAAGTGAACAAAGCCAAAGCGGAAGTGCTGATTAAGGAAAGTTTCTTGACGGTCTTCATACTTAATTCCGTGTTGCTGCTTCTGTATTTAAATGTAAAAAATGGTGGCTGGGAAAAAAATAGACCCCGAGATTTTTACATCTCGGGGCTTTCGTGGGACCTCCGGGACTTGAACCCGGAACCCGCGGGTTATGAGTCCGCTGCTCTAACCAATTGAGCTAAAGTCCCAGTTCGCCCAAAATTAGTAAATATTTTCCGATAGTCCGGTCCCACTCGTAGTGGAACCCGCTGTAGGCGTTTATCACCGCCTTGTCCCAGTCGGCGCTTTCTTCGTAGTATACATGGAGCGCTTCCTTGAGCCTGCGGAGCATCTGGTGTGGCGCGTTGGCGTCGTCTACTAGGAAGGCGTTGGCACATCCCGAGGTTTCTGGAGCGTAGTCGTCCAGCATAGAGGCCACTCCTACGGTCCTTCCGGTAAGGGGGAGCGTTCCTGTGGCAAGGGCCTTCAGGATGATGGAGGTAGAAGGCTCTTTCAGGTTAGCAGCGAACAGGATGTCAGCTCCTGCAAGTACGTCCCTGAGGGCGCTGGCGCTCTTGTTCTCGATGGGCCGGACCGCCATAATTCCAGGGTACTGTTTGGAGACGTCCTGGTAGTAGTTCCATTCTGTATCGTCGGGAGCGATACCCACCACGATAAAGATGTCCTGCTTGGCGATGTCCGAAAGGATGGTGGCGAGCGTCTCGGAGGTGTTGCCTGCTTCGGAATCCAGGTGGGCGTACAGGATGGGTCTGTTCCCGACCTCGCACCCCAGTATCCCCTCCAGTTTGGCTCTGGCCTTCTTCTTCGCCTGTTTGATGGGCAGCTTATCCTTGCTGTTGAAGTCCCAGACCTGGTAGCTTACGCCGAACTGGACGCCGATAAGCTTGTCCTGGTTGTGGATTAAAAAGCCGCTGAGTCCGCCCGGGAGGTTGGTGTTGATCATGGCGTCCCGGTAGCCTGTAGAGGGGAAAAGCACCTTATGGGCGTAGCAGATGCCGGCTTTCAGAAGGCTTACCTTGCCCCAGAATTCGTAGCCGTCCATATTGAAGTCCTGCCTGGGCAGGCCAATCTTCTCGATTTCGCTGGAAGAAACGTGAAAATCGTAGGTGATGTTGTGGACCGTAAAGAAGAAGGGGACCTGGCCAAAGGCTTCTTGGTAAACGGTGTGGATTAGGGCTCCGGCCAGGGCTCCGCCCCATTCGTGGCCGAGAATCGCCTGGCACTTGAATCCAGTTTCCTTGGCGTAGTCCAGGGCGGCAGAAGCCAGGAAGGCGAACCGGAGGTGGTTGTCGCCATAGGGGAGGTCACCGGGAGGGCCATAAATGTCGGGCCTGCCGAAGTATTCCTCGTTGTAGATGTAGGTGTGGAAGGGGTCCCCCGGAGATTTCCAGATCTCGTAGGGCTTGCCGTGGAGCTTTTCGGTTCCGCTGAAGACGCAACTATAGCCTTCCAGGTCCTGCAACAGGGGCTTGTAGAAGGGGGAGCAAGTCAGGGCGTTGGCCCCGGCCCTGGCAAAGGCGTAGGTCATCCGGTTTACAGCGGTGGCCAGGGGACTCAGCGTCCGCCAATTTCCGGCCTCTGGACTGACTACCAGGATTTCCATTGATTTTGCCCCTTTTTTAATAAAATTTTACTATTTGCGATAGTAATAGGCCAAATTTATTTAATTAAATTATAATTTGAAAGTCCTAAATCCAATTTTTTCGGATAAAAGGTTTCTTTTTGAACTTAATCTTCGAGGATCTAATAAAATGAAGAAATTGCTAATCGCTGCATTGGCCGCCTCCGTGGCATTTACCATGGTTGGTTGCAAGGGCACCAACGAAAAGCGCGGTGACGAACACCTCAAGGAAGGCCGTTTCCGCAATGCCATCAACTCCTACCTGGAAGCCAAGAAAAAGGGTAGCATGTCCAGCGAGTTCTACGATAACTTCACCCTGGCCTTGGTCCGTGCCGCCGAAATCGAAGCCAAGAAGGACCTGAACAGCGACCTCATCAACGGCTACTTCGAAAAGGCCTCCGTGAACATGCCCGAAGTCAAAGAAGATGTGGTTGTTGAAGAATATGTGACCACTCTTGCCAATGTGGGTAAACAACAGGCCGCTCAAGAGGGCGTTGATTACAACACCGTCATCAACGCTTTCGCCAAGATTGATACCGCTCTGGCTACGGCCAAGTCCCGTAACGTGGCTGAAGGTGCAGTGAAGGCTATCCGCATGGAAGCTGAAAATGCTTACGTGGCCAAGAACCTTCCCACCGCCAAGGAAGAATCCGATCCGGTGGTTCGTGAATACCAGATTATGAAGATTGCCGAAATGGCTCCCGAAAATTCCGAAGTGAAGTCTGTGCTGAACAAGAGCCGTATCGGTACACGCGGTTACTTCCTCATCTTCGGTGAACAGATTGGCGAACCGGTGAATCGCCGTATCGACAAGTGGGGCTATGTCATGGCTTTCCCCACCATCAAGATTGCTCCGGGTTCTCTCAGCGGCGAACTCCAGTTCTGGGCCTCTACCGGCAACAACACCGAACTTGACCCCTCCAAGATCAAGCTGGTCTCTACCGACGGCAAGGAAGTGGTGGCCAAGGCTACCGGTGGCTGGTGCGAAGCCGAAGTCCTGGTTGGTAAGAAGGGCGATGAGAAGATTGAAAAGAAGCAGCAGAAGATCAAGGCCGGCGAAAAGGGCAAGCTGATGAACGAGTTCCAGTGCTCCCTCAACGTAAGCTTCAGCTTTGGCAAGGACTTCGTTCCCGACTACGTGGAATACAAGGACGAGTTCGGTATCGGCCGCAAGTTCTTAGGTCAATAACGACCGTTCGCGCTAAAATCAGGGAATGCTTCTCTGGTTGGCGCTCACTCTCGCAACCGCCCCTGTTTAATAACAGGGGCTTTGTTGCTCACGGATAACGACCGTTCGCGCTAAAACTGGGGACAATTTCTCCGGCCTGCGCTCACTCTCGCAACCGTCCTCGATTAATATCGAGGGCTTTGTTGTTCACAGTTAAATCCATTCAAAGGGCGGGAGCAGTCCCGCCTCTCTGCTTTTATCAAAGTATTTCTATGCAAAAAGAAAGCCGGGCCTGCGCCCGGCACTTTTTATATTCTACAAAACCTAGATTCTAAATGCTAATCCCTAGAATTCCACCTTGCCGCTGATACCCATGGCAAAGTCGGTATCAAAGTCATCACTGAAGTTGTAGCCGAACCAGAATACCACCTCGCTATTCATAGTGGGGTATAGGTAGTTGTTCATGCCCAGGAAACTGTAGTCATCACCATGGATTTCCCTGTCGGGGTCATGGTATTCGTAAGAGAATCCCATGGTGTATTTCTTATGGAGGTTGAAGCTGGGCTCCACGGCAAGCAGGTACTGGTCATCAGTAAACAGCTGGGGAGCAGCCTCGTAGTCCTTGTCGGTGATGGTGTAGAAGTAGGTGAAGCCCAGGTTGAAGAAGTAGAAGTTGAAGCTGGGTTCCAGCAAGAAGGAGTGGACGCCCTTGCCCTTGTAGGGGTGGAGTCCCCATACGGCGTAGATGCCGTAGTTCAGGTTCTCGTAGCTCTTGGAGTAATCGACTTCGGTACCCAGAACATAGGTATGGGTGCGATTGATGTGCTGCCCAAATACCCAGTCCACGCTGGGGGTGAGCACCAGGTGTTCGTTGGCGCGGTTCAGCAGGGGGAATGCGTATGTTCCGAACAGGGCTACGGTATGGTCCGTGTCTTCGGAGGCACCCATATAGATCTTGCCCTTTCCGTACTTGTCGTTTCCAAATTCGGCACCGAGACCTCTCAGACCCTCTTCGCGACTGATAACGGCATAGCGGGCGGGGTCGCGCCAATAGTAATAGTTGAATGCACCAGCACTGTAGGTCAAGTCGCCAAACACGAACGCGACGGCGTGGGTCACGTCCCAGCGGAATTCCACCCCGTCGAAGTTGAATTCTGTGAAGCGACCCCCGTCACCCATGGCGGTAGTCCTGGCCATGTTGTGCCGACGGGTCTCGGAAGCATCGCGGTTACCCGTACTGTCGGTGACATAGGTGCTGTGGGTGTTAGTCTTTACCGTGACAGAGAAGTTCTCATCCATGTAGGCGGTGGCTGCCAGGTCGATATCCTGGTTCGCCGCGTTGGTGGGGTCGAAATCATCGTCGAAATAGGTGGCATAGTCCGCGTTGACGGAGCCGTGAAGTTCCACTTCGGCGGCAAGGGCGAAAGATGCTCCCGTCAGGGCTATGGGCAAAAACAATTTACGCATAAAAACCTTTTAAAAAAGTACAGGCGTAAAATAGAAATTTTTTGCTAGGGAAAGTAGCGATTTTGCAAAAAGCGCCCCCTCCTTTTTGTATTTTTGACCCAATGAGAAATCGCTGTCTTTTTTTGTTGACCTTTTTGTGCCTGCTTGCCTCTGCCGCGTACGCCCTGACCGCTGACCAGGTCATGAAGAAATCCCAGGACTGGTTCAAGTCGGGCAAGGCCTGGAGCCTTGATTTCAGGTTGCAACTGTTCTATGCGGATTCTCCCGATATCGTAAGCCAGCAGGGAAAGCTGATGGTGGCTGAGGGCGACAAGTTCAAACTGGAACTGGCTGGCATCAAGTTCTATAGCGACGGTGAGAGCATGTGGCAGCACAACGTAGAGCAAAAGCAGGTGCTTATCAAGGCGGTAGAGGACCTGTCCTCTTCGTTGCACCCCTCCGAGCTCCTGTTCAAGTACCTGAATTGTAAGGCGCTGAGCGTGGGTGAGGGAACTTTTGGCGGTCAGAAACTCTGGGTGCTCAAGCTGGACCCCTCCAAGTACAAGGGGCAGTTTACCCAGATGGAGGTTTGGCTATCCCAGAAGGATTTTTCTCCAGTAAGGCTCTTTACGGTGGATCCATCGGGCAATTCCAGCTGGTACAACATTGTGAACCTGAAGGTCATGAAGAACGTTTCCGTAGAGGATTTCCGGTATAAGGCCCTGCCTGGGGTTGATGAAATCGATATGCGGTAGGGCGTGCACAACTATGTCTTTTACCAAGGTGAAATTTTTGGACAGGCTTACGGTCGGGGTGGTACTGCTCCTGTGCGGGGCTGGTATGGCCCTTGCCGAAGGCGAAATCCTTTTTAGCAACTGGGCGGTAAGCGTCGCTCCCGGTCCTGGAGATGGACAGCTCTGGGTGTATTCTCGTGGCGAGGTGAACCAGGGCGTGGCCCTTTTGAATTTGAATCTGGATGCTTCCAGAAAAGTCAAGGTGGGTAAACCTCAGGTGGAACCTGTAGATAACGAGTTCTCTGCCGTACATTACCAGACCTATGCGGATAAGCTTGCGGAGCGGAGGCGATTCCCTATGGAAAGCGCCGGAGATCTGGGTGTGGTGCTCCCTATGTTCGGTCTGGATGAGGAAGACCACTTTCTGGAACCCAGAGGCTTCTTCTCCCTGAGGGAGGCGGGTACAATTCCAACGCCTTTGGATATGCCAGCCTTGGTGGAATCCATCGAGAATCCTATGGATTACGCCGTCAGTGGCTTTGCGTACCAGCCTTCCAAGAAAACCTTGTATGTGGCCCGGGGTCGCCTGGGTATGGTGGAATACGAGATTTCCAAGGGTGCCGGGAATCCTAAGATAGAAGGAAAACTGCTTGAAAAGAAAAACCATCAGTGGGTGAAGATGCCTGCTGCGGGAACGTCGGATTTTTCAAAGTATCTGGACATATTTGATTTGGAGCAGAACCCTGAAACGGGAGACCTGTGGATTGCGACGGCTCAGGGGTTGTGGATGCAGTCGGCCACAGGTGATGTGGTAAGCGCATCCAAGGCTTTGGAAAAGGAACGGGTTACGGGTGTATGGATTGGCGGAAAGCCCTTGCAGGCCATCGTGGAGACATCTTCTTTGCACAAGGGTGTCTTGACAGGAGCGCTCTGGCGCAAGATACTAGGCACAAAGGATGATTTCAAGAAGGTCGTATTCCTGGATTCTGCGGGGAAGATCCAGAAGAAGGATGTCTACGACAATGAGGACTACACGGTAACGGGTGTTGCCTTGATGGGAGAAAAGGCCTACGTTGGCGTGTGGGTAGCTGGCGGTTCTGTTAGTGGCTACTTGCTTCTGGATGCCAAGGGCGTGCGTACCCACGGGAAGGGGACGGAATCTACAGACCTTTGGCTTAATGGTTTTGAGACCGGGGTGACGGACCGGGATGCCATCATTACTTCCATTACCAAATTTCCTCTGAACGCAAAGACTATGGGTCTTGCCGTAGCGACGGATGGGAACGGGATTTCTGTTTCGGCTGATTCCGGAAAGACCTGGACTCCCGTCCTCAATCGTGCTAGACTGGGCGGTAACTTGGGCTCTGTGCGTATGGTTCCCTCCGTTATCGTGGCGGGTGGGGAGTCCCTGGTGTCGTACAAGGTGGGCAAGGATTCCAAGATTACCATTGAGGTTTTCAGTTACGATATGCGCAGGGTGCGTAAGATTGTAAGCGGTGCTCCCCGTTCTGCAGATGAATCCCGCAGTACCAACGCTAAGGAAGATTTCTGGGATGGCATGGATGATGCAGGTAGGCCCTGCACCATGGGCATCTATTACGTAAGGGTCAAGGACAATCACGGACACGTGGGCTGGGGCAAGGTTATGAGCCTTGGGGGAGGCCGGTGATGTTCAGACGCGATATTTCTATGCCTGCGTCATCCTGGAGGGGCACGTCATCCTCGAAGCGAAGCGTAGGGGACCAAACGGGATCCATACATTTTATACTGGCATTTGTAACGCTTCTGCTTCTTACTACCATCGCCTCGGCGGGAGTGGTCGAAAAGAAGGCTGCTCTGGGTGGTTTTGACGGATTTGTAGAGCGCATGGGTGCGGGTACACGTGAACTGGGCCGTGGCAACACGGGTTCGGCCGATACGTCTGCTATGCCCGGCGCCTATTGGAATCCGGCGATCCTTGGCTTTAGGCAGAACCTGAACTACACCCTGAACGGTGAAAAGCGTGACCTGGACCGTACGGGCGGTTCCCTGGGAATTGAAAGCTCTGTGGGCAAGCGCATGGGAATCGGCTTTGCCATGCTTTACCGTGGCGATATGGATTTCAAGGTCATTGATGATGATGACCAGACTCTCGGTACGGCGACGCCCTTCTTTTCCATGATGTATTTGGGGTTTTCGTATAGGGCCACTCGCAGAGATGCCTTCGGTATATCCCTTTCCATGAGTTACGACAACATGGACATTGCCGAGTACTACGAAGATGAAAATATTGAACTGAATGACGGCTATACCAGTCCAGTGTCCTTGAACATCGGCTGGCTTCGTCAGTGGAACGAGAAATGGTCCACTTCAGTGGTCATTCGGAACTTGAGCTTCAGCAAGAACCTTTCTTCGCGCTGGACCAAGACAGTGAGCTCCGACAATTCCGTACCCTCTACCGAAGGCGTTCGGCCCAAGGTCTTGCAGGTGGGTGCCGGCTACCGCTCCAAGGTGATGGGCAAGCCTGTTTACGCCTGGATGGAAGCCCTGGATTACCAGCTGGCGGACACCCTTCTGGTATTCGATACCCATTGGCATCTATGGACGGCCCGTGTTGGTTTTGAATGCGAGATTATTACGGACGGAACGGTTCGTGTGGGTATGGATGACCAGGACTACATGGTGGGTCTCGGCTATAAGTTCAGGATTCCTATTGCGAAAAAGAAATACCTGTTTGACGTGAACTACGCCCTGACCTACGAATCTGAGGCGGGCCTCTGGAACCCCCTGAGTTTCGGTTTGCGAGGCTATATCCCGTGATTTCTAAACTCTGGATAGAAAACGTTCGGAGTCTTGACTCTCGGGAGCTTGACTTTTCTCCGGGAGTCAACGTGGTTGGCGGCCCCAATGGTTGTGGGAAGACTACGGTTTTGGAATCTATCCACCTGCTTTCTCAGGGCTTTTCGTTTCGGGCCCATGACCTGAAGGAGATGATTGCCTGGAATGGTGAAGAACTTATTCTTCGTGGCAGCTTCGAAGAGACCGCTCGTACAGTGACTCGTGCCATACGGGTGGGGCGTAGGACTTGCGATGTTCGTGAAAATGGCGAGACCCTCCGTTCTCCGGCGGCGCTGTTCGGCAACTTGCCGGCCGTCGTGATGCAGCCTTCGGACATTGAGCTTCTGCGTGGAGCTCCCGATGTACGCCGGCGCTGGCTCGATGAAATTCTCTGTTTTCGCTCGGCGGCAAATGCTACCACCCTGCGGAACTACAGGCGGATCTTGCAACAGCGTAACCAGTGGCTCCGGCAGTTTAAGCGCGAGGGTACAGCCACCGGGGGCGAGGAGCTGTTCATTGTGCTTACGGAACAGCTTGCCGATCTGGGTGCAAAACTTTGGGCAGCCCGTATAGGACTTTCAAAAGAAATATCTCCGATTATTACAGACTATTACCGTAAGCTTTCGAATGGCGTTGACGAGATTACCTGTGCCTACAAGAGTTCTATTCTCAAGGAACTGGATGCCTTGGACGGTGCGGAATTTTTGGATGATTCTGAACTTGATACACTTGCTTCGGCATCGGTGGGGATCGCGGACTGTATTATCTCAGATTCGGGTGAAGATAGTGATGGAACAGTCGATGAGAATGCCTTGCGGGAAGCCTATCGCCGTAAGCTGTCCGGTTTGGAATACGCAGAAAAAATTCAGGGAATTACGCTTTCGGGCCCCCACAAGGATGACCTGGGCGTATGTATCGGTGATGTGGAAATGCGTTCTTCAGGTTCCCAGGGACAGTGCCGTTGTGCGGCCATTGCCATGCGCTTTGCCGCGGTAGATGTGGCGAGCCGTTACCTGAACAAACCTGTGCTTTTGCTAGACGACATCTTTGCGGAACTGGATGTGAACCGTCGTGATGCCGTGGCATCCCTGATTCGTGAAAAGCAGTGCCAGGTGGTTATCGCCACACCGGAACCCGAAGAATTGCCGTTTGAGGCTGATACGACGATTTCTGTAAAATAAAAGACCGCCGAGGCGGTCTTCGTTTTTGAAATCTTTTAGATCCTTCGACGCCGAGGCTATGCCTCGTTGCTCAGGATGACACTTCGTGTTACTTCTTCAGCAGGTCGCGGATTTCGGTAAGGAGCTTTTCCTCGGCGGACGGCTCTGGCGGAGCAGGCGGTTCGGCCGGCTTTTCCTCTTCCTTCTTGCGCATATTCTGCACGAACCCGAGGAACTTCTTCATGACGATGAACACCACGATGGCCACAATCAAGAAGTCCACGATGTTGCCGATGAAGGCTCCGTAGGGAATTTGTGCTCCCGAGGAGGTGGTGTAGGTCAGGGCCTTGAGTCCTTCGCCTGCACCTTCGGCGCCCATGGCTGCCACGATGGCGTTCACGCAGGGCATGACGATGTCGTTTACGAAGCTGGTTACGATTTTGCCGAAAGCACCGCCGATGATAACACCGATGGCCATGTCGACGATGTTGCCCTTGAGGGCGAATGCCTTGAATTCTTCAATAAGTGAAGATGCCTTTCCTTTGATACCCATGAGGGTCCTCCTAGTTGATGTTTTATCAAAAAATAGTATTGTGTTGTTCTTTGGCAAGGCAATTTCTAGATTTGGAGGCCATGTCATGGTTGTTGTTGGCACTTGCCTCGGCCTTCTTTCTCGGGTTTTACGATTTGGCCAAGAAAAAGTCCGTTCAGGGGAACGCGGTTCGGCCGGTCCTCTTTCTTTGTAGTGCGTTCTATGCGCTGTTTATGTTGCCCGTTCTGGTTTCGGGATATACCGAAACCCTGGCTCTTCGTGAGCATGTTTTCTTGATGGGCAAGGCCCTGATTGTGGGTGGCAGTTGGCTTCTGACCTATAACGCCATCGCCCATATGCCCCTTAGCATTTCGGCCACTATCCGGGCTCTGGCCCCCCTCTTTACCATCGGCATTGCGGTGAGCTTTATGGGTGAGCGGCCCTTTCCTTTGCAGTGGGCGGGAATCGGCCTCTGCGTTTTTTCGTATATCGGTTTGAGCCTTGCGGGCCGAAAAGAGATGGGGCATTTTTTCAGTAGCCCCTGGGTCATTTCCATGGTGCTTGGGACTATCCTTGCCGCCTGCAGTGGTGTATACGACAAGCTGATCTTGCAGCGGATGAACTTTGACCCTCTGACGGTGCAGGTCTGGTTCAGCTTCTATATGGCCCTGTGGCAGTTCCTCATCTGTGCGGTGACTTGGTACCCGACTCGTAAAAAGACAACACCCTTCCAGTTCCGCTGGAGCTTTCTTTTGGTGGCGGCCTTGATTATTATAGCGGACCGTTGCTATTTCTTGGCGGTGAGCGACAAGGATGCCTTGATTTCGGTGATTACCGTTTTCCGCCGTTCCAGCGTGTTTATAAGCTTTGTGGCGGGGATTGTTATCTTTAAGGAACGGAAGAGCAAGCTGAAGTTCTTGGCTTTGTTGGGGATTGTGGCTGGGCTCTGCCTGATTTCTCTGGGCAAATGATGATAAAGCATATCGGTATAACGGGGACCATCGGGTCTGGCAAGTCGACGGTGGGGGAGATTCTCTGCCGCCGGGGTTTGCCTGTGCTAGATGCGGACGCCTGCGTGCACAGTCTTTATCGGGACTGTGCTGCATTGCGCGAACAACTGGCTGCTGCGTTCGGCCCGGAGTGCTTGACCGCAGACGGCGTGAACCGAAAGTTCTTTGCCGAACTGATATTCAAGGACGGCTCTGCCCGTGAAAGGCTGGAATCCATAGTTTATCCGTACCTGACGGATGCCGTACGGGAATTTTTCGCCGCTAACCCTGGCGAGGCATTCCTGGAAGCCGCCCTCTTGCACCGTATTCCAGAGGTGGTAGAACTCCTGGATCAGGTATGGCTGGTAGACGCCCCTGCAAAGGTCCGTCTGGAGCGGCTCCAGCAGCGGGGGCTTTCCCGTGAAGACGCAAAGCGCCGTATAGAAACCCAGGGCGACCTTACGGCACTCTGGGCGGGCTGCGGCATACCCGTCGTGAAAATCGAAAACGCGGGCACCTTAGACCAGCTGGAAGAACTTGTGAATGTCTCCCTGGAGAGCCTTGTAAAGGCTCGATAGGGTCCATGGATTCTATCGCCCTATCCTACGCTCTAGGGCTCCAGAATGACGCTCTGAATAAAAAAAAGCCCTCGGCTAAGCCGAGGGCAACAATCACAGAGTTAAATCTAGATTAGAAGTTGATGTTCAGGTGAGCATCAAAGTACATCTGGGTGTCGTCATGTCCGTAGTAGTCTTCACCCATCTTGAAACGGGCGGAGAGGTCGAGGGCGAACATCGGGTTGAAAGCGATGACAGCACCGAGGTAGGGTTCAATGCCCATGTCGCCGGTCTTGCTGTCGCCGTAGTTGTCGCCATCATAGGTGTACTTGCCGAGGAACATAAGCAGGTCGATACCGACGTACGGAGTGATCATTTCGTTCACTGCGAAGTCGCCTTCGACACCGACGTTAAGGGTCCAGGGCGGAGTGGTCTTGTCGTCACCGGCAGTTTCCAATTGAAGGCCGAGTTCAGAACCCAGGGCAACCATGCCGAACTTCTGAGAGAACTGGGCACCGAAGTGGAAGCCGATGCCGTCACTGTTGAATTCTTCTTCACCGATGGGCAGGCTTACGTCCAAGAAGGCGTTCAGGATAGGCATGAACTGGTAACGGACCATGATGGGGAGGTTGAAAACACCATCGGAGCCGTCATTGCCGTCTACGTCGGTGAACAGCTTGTAGCTGAACACGGTTCCCAATTCCAAGTTAGGAATGACGGTGTAGCGAGCACCGGCATAGAGGTCACCCGTGCTGACCTTGTCGGCAGGCAAACCGTAGGTGAAGCCGACCTTGGCCTGACCCTTGTGGTTTTCGAGAACCGGGAACTTGTCCCAGGTAGCGAAGGAAGCAGTTGCCACCAGAGCGGTAGCGAGAGCGATTTTCTTGAACATTTGAGTTCTCCTTTTGTAAGTTGTTGTCTTTCAATAAGATAACAAGAAAAAGCTTGTTATGCAAGATGACCTGTAAAAAATAGTTAAGAAATCCGACTTTTCGTGATTAAAAGCCTAAAAATCCGATAAAAAAGCAGATTTCCTTGCTATATTGAATGTGAAGACAATCCTAAGGGCGTCATCCTCGACCGAGCTTTGCGAGGGAGGGGATCTATACGCTTTATGTAGGAATATGTAAAAAAAGGATTTTTTTATGAGATGCTTGGTGACTGGCGGTGCAGGATTCCTGGGTAGCCACCTCTGCGAGAGGCTTTTGAACGATGGACACGAGGTCCTGTGCCTGGACAATTACTTTACCGGGCGCCTTCAGAACATTGCCCACCTGCGGGACAACCGCAACTTCGAGCTTATCCGTCACGACGTTACCGAGCCGATTCTTTTGGAAGTGGACCGCATCTTCAACCTGGCCTGCCCTGCAAGCCCCATCCACTACCAGTTCAATCCGGTAAAGACCATCAAGACCAGTGTCATGGGGGCAATCAATATGCTGGGTCTTGCCAAGCGTGTTCACGCCCGCATACTGCAGGCCAGCACCAGCGAGGTCTACGGAGACCCCGCCGTCCATCCGCAGAAAGAGGACTACTGGGGAAACGTGAACCCCATCGGTATCCGCAGCTGCTACGACGAGGGCAAGCGTGTGGCCGAGACCCTCTTTATGGATTACCACCGGCAGAATAACGTAGACATTCGCATCGTGAGAATCTTCAACACCTATGGCCCCCGCATGCTTATGAATGACGGCCGCGTGGTGTCCAACTTTATCGTGCAGGCCCTGAAGGGTGAAGACCTGACCATCTATGGCGACGGAAGCCAGACCCGCAGTTTCTGCTATGTGGACGACCTAATTGAGGCCATTGTCCGTATGATGGATCAAGATGAAATCATAGGCCCTGTGAACGTGGGGAATCCTGGCGAGTTTACTATGCTGGAACTGGCCCACGCCGTTCTGGAGCAGACGGGTTCCAAGAGTAAGATTGTGTTCCAGCCTCTGCCTGGCGATGACCCCAAGATGCGTCGCCCGGATATAAGCCTAGCAAAAAAGGCCTTGGGATGGGAACCCAAGGTGAATCTGTTTGACGGTCTCCAGAAGACCATTGAGTACTTCAAGGCTATTGTGTAGTTATTTCACTGCCACCTTGTGGGTCTCGTGGAAGCCTTCTCCCTGGATGCGCACCAGGTAGATTCCCGGTTTAGCCTGGACAGACAAGATAACATTTCCGCTGGCGTTTCCGTTCCAGAGCGTACTTACGGTGCGGCCCTGCAGGTCTAGCAGTTCTACCTTGGACCTACCCTTGAGGCTTACGCTGATAGTGTTGGCTGCAAAGTGGAATCCGGTAGCGTTATGTAGCTCGGCAATTGCGGCAGGAGCGTCTGGCGTGCCGGGATTGCTTGGATTATCGGGTGTACTTGGATTGTCGGGTGCACCTGGATTGTCGGAATCAGCCGGCGTGTTGCTAGAAGACTGCGGGTTTGTTTCCTGGGAGCTAGAAGATACCGGCTGAGTAGAGCTGGAAGAAACGACCTGAGAATTGGAGGATCCGCCCTGCTTCGAGGAGCTGCTGGAGCTTTTAGGCCCTTCTCCGGTAATTGGGGTCCATTCAGGATTCTGGCCGCGGAGCTTGCTCCTAAGCCACTTGCCCGATTCGCGGAGGTCGTTTTCGGTCCAGTTTCCGCTGGTGCTGGCGCTTGCATAGAGTGCGGCAGATGTCTCATTTTTGTTTACAATGCTCCAGGCAGCCCAGCTGATTTTTTCTTGGTCAATCCAGTCCCAGAAGGTATTGACCATGGTGTAGTTGATTTCGCCATCACCAGAAGATTGCGTCAAACCGCACTCCGTAACAAAGAGAGGTATTGTTTGAAGAGCTGACTTTGCTGCCGGAAGGAAATTATTTAGGTGGTCATTGTCCGAAGCGTAGAAATGAAATGTGTAGGCCACATTTGTCACATTCTCAAGGGGCTTGGCAGCCGCTTCATCGGGTCTTCCTGACCACATAGGCGTTCCGACAACAATCAAGTTGTCCGGGTCGTATTGTCGTATGACGGGAATGATTTTTTCGGCATAGGGTTTGATGTCATTTTCCCAACTGATGTCCTTGGGTTCGTTGTAGATTTCGTATATGACATTCGGGTATTGTCCATACTTTTGGGCCATATACGAGAAGAAGATAACAGCTGAATCCTGTTTTCCGTTGCTGTTGTCATTTGTGTAGTGACTATGCCAATCTATTATCACGTATATGCCTTTTTCAATAGCGGCGTCTACAATGGTTTCAACCATTGCACGATTCCATTCAGGCTCATACAGGAATCCCTTGAAGGCTCCGTTTGAAAGAGTCGGGTCTTCACCCCACCAATCTTCTACAGCCATTGCGGCTCGTACCAGATTTGCGTGCCAGTCTTCGGCGAGCCAGTTGACCACATCGGCGTTCCAGTAAGGTCCGGAGTTTTCGGAAATGTTCCAGAAAAAGCTCATGCCCCTAAGCTGTGCGGGTTGTCCGTTGGCGCCAACGACCTTTGTTCCCTGGACCGACAATGCACCGATATCATCAATAGGTGCGGCTACGGCCAAGCTAAGGGCAAATGCCACAAGGGCAAAGGACATATTCCCTGTTTTGAATTTCATTCCAAACACTCCTTTTTTATTACTTCCCTTTGAAAGATAATAAAAAACAGTCAAAGCAGATTGCCTGACGGATGCTTTAAGAAATTAGGTTACAAAAAAAAGACAGAATCAGTAAGATACGGAACGAAAACACCCGGAATTTAGACGTCCAAAGCAGATTCTACCAATTCCATATTCTCTTCGCAGTATTCTAGCTGGCGTGAGAGGATCTTGATGGCATTGATTTTCCCGCCAAGTTCACGGGTGAAGAAACGTACGATGTTCCAGAAAAACAGGGCGAAATTACGTTTGCCATCTGCATGGCCTTCAAATAGGCACTTTGCGAAATGTCTATAGACAAGGTAGGTGAGCAGACGACCGCTTTCGGTTTCCGAAAAGAATCCTTGGTCCTCAATGGTGGGGGATCCTACGGTATCGATGCGAGTTTTGATACGGGCAAGAGCCTTGTCCCAGACGGTACCGAAACTGATTGTCTTGGCGAGAAGTTCGTACAGGTCGCAAACGTTTCCAAGAGGTGCAAACGGGTTCTCTTCTGTTATCCCGAATGCCGTGTAGAGTCTTTCGCTGAAAGGTGTAGCGTTGTCGGCGAGAACCCTGAAAATTTGCTCCCGCTCGTAAAGCACCTCGTTTCGGATTTCTTCATCATCCTCATCCAGCTCATCCTCGGGTTCATCGCATTCTTCACTTGTGAATGCCAGTGGGCCTTCGCCTTCAAGCAAGAGGCGTACGGCTTCTTCGCAGCAGAGGCCGAGCCCCCGCTCCATAATGTCGCCATAGACCTCCACGAATCGCGGGTGCTCCCGGCATATGTCGCAGAGGGCTCCTTCGCCCAGGCTCTTGTAAATTTCGCAGAGTTTGTTTTGGTCTAAAAAAGGACAGCGGTCGTGGGGAAGCAACTTGAAATGTCCATCCTCGATGTTTGCGCGGAGCTTGTCACCGAATGTTCCCGGGACCCTGCGGTAGGTTTCTTGCGAGGTCTTGTCGATGTCGATTTCCCAACCTACACAGCATGTATCGGAGCATTTTGATGCGGTGCACTTGAAACAGTCGTAAAAATCGGGCTTGCGAAGAATCATTGCTATCTCTTTAAAACAGATCTAGCGTACTGTCCAGATAGATTTCTTCCCGGACATTGAGCTGGTATTCCGGCTTGGTCATATAGTATAGCAAAAATTCCAAGATGAGGGCACTGCCCAGGCTGCGACCTTCTATCTTGAAATGGCGGAATCCTGCTGGTGCGTAGGTATTTTGAATGTCATCAATCCCGATAAAACCCGGGTTTTTCATGGCGTCGGAAAAACGATAGCCTCTTGGGGCATCGGGGGAAATACAGATGTGATCGGCGCAGGCTTCACCGAGACTTTTCTGACTTACATTTTCGTAGCAAATTTTCCGGTCATAACAACCGAACCAGCAGCATTCGTTGCACAGGAATTCGACCTTTTGTTTTTGGGCGTCTGTGAGTGTGTCCAGTTTTTTGAATTGCTTGTTTAACCTGAAATCGGGAACGATGTAGCGGAATTCTTTGCGGTTCAATTCCGCCTTGAATTGCTCGAAATCCGTCAGCACCTTCGTTGTAGAAGAAACGAAATAAAAACCGGGATATTTTGCCTTGATGTAGTTGAGCAATAGGTCGGAGTGGATGATAACGCCATTTGGAGTTGCGCCCGTTTTTGTGGGCGGCATTGTGTTGCTATTCTCAAATAGTCTACACAATGCGTTGCACCGTACGTCGGCAAGATGCTCTTTGCGGAGCAAGGAGTTGCTGAAGGTGAGTCGAGCCGAAATGCCGTATTCCCTCATGAGGGCGGCCACCGCATTGGGGTCGGCGTCACCGAATCCGACGCGTCCTCCGCCCCAAATACAGTCGCTGGGCGCCCCGTAAATGGAACCGATTTCGCACCAGTCATAAAAGAATTCCCTGTGCTCGTGGAATAACGGCAAGAAAGCCTTGTAAAGGTCGTAGAATTCGAAAAGTCCGGGAAGGTGGTAGTAGATTTTCACTTCAAGGCTCGTTTTACAGAAAGTATAGGATTATGGTGTGCAAGTGTCAAATGATGCCGCTATGGCTTTGGCTTTCTGTTTGCTTTTTTATTTAATAATCAATTTATTTGATTAAATAAATAGAAATTATATATTTGACTTGATGGATTTTTGAGGGTATATTATGGGAGTAAAGAACGATAAACCCTGAAAAAAGGAGTCCATCATGAAGCACTTAATCATTACTCTGACTTTGGCCGCTGCTACTTTTGGCTTTGCCCAGGAATTTCCGCCCCTGTTTGAATGCCCGACGCCGGATCCGTCGCAACCGTATCGACCTGTAGATGTCAACAAGTCCAACCCCACTCCTCTAGACCCGTGCCTCCTTCAGAAGCTGCTTCAGAAGATTGGGATTACGCCGCCATCGCCGGATGAGCCAAGGCCTCAGTGGTTTCCTGTGGAAACCAAGTAAATCTTGTTATATTCTCCTGTAACAGGAGAATGTATGAAAAGATCCCTTTCCTCTTTATTTGCGGTTGCGCTGGCCTTGATGGTGGTCGGTTGCAGCGATACGAAAACGGCTAAAACCGTCTCTACGGTGGTCGGCACGAAGACGGTTTCCCTTGCAAATGGTGCGAAGGTCACCTGGATTCAGGATAGTGAGGGCGAAAAGTTGATGCCCCGGGACCTTTTTAGCGATGCCAGCGATTCTCTTTTTGCAAGCCTGAATATGCCAGCGGGGATTCCCGCCTCCGTCAGTACCTTCTTGGTGCAGGTGGATGGCGTATACATCTTGTTCGACGCGGGTCTCGGAGCCTTTGGCGGCCAGCTGATGGATCGTCTGGCCGCTTTGGGCGTGAACCCGGATTCCATCGGGCTTGTCTACCTGACCCATTTCCACATGGACCATATCGCGGGCTTGGTGGCCAAGGATAGCGCTGGTGCCGATACGAAGGTCTTTAAGAATGCTGCCGTCTATGCGGGCCAGGTGGAATATGACGCTTGGATGAATGACATCCCGAAAAATGACATGCAGAAGAATGTAATGGCCCTTTACAAGGATAGCCTGCACTTGTTTGCCTTTGGCGACACGCTGCCCCATGGGGTGTTTGCCATGGATGCCGTAGGCCACACGCCGGGTCACACCGCTTTCCAACTTTCAAATCTGCTGGTGGTGGGTGACCTGATGCACGGTTACGCCTTGCAGAAAGATCATCCCGAGATTAATTCCAATTACGATATGGACAAGGCGAAGTCTGCCGAGAGCCGCAAGCGCCTAATGCAATATGCTCGCGAAAACAAGCTCCTGATGGCGGGCATGCACCTGCCTCCTCCGGGATTTGCGGAATAGGTTGCTGGTACGGCATGTCAAAAGATGTCATATTAGGATTTTTTATGAAATCGTTTGAAAATAAAGTGATCGTTGTGACGGGTGGGGCGCACGGGATTGGTGCGACCGTCGTGAGTGAATTTGAGAAAGAGGGCGCGAAGGTCGCGTATATCGACATCCGTGAGAATCCCTGCTTTGTGGGGGACCTTTCCAAGAAGGATGTTCTTGAAAAGTTTGCTCAGTTCGTTATTGAGAAATACGGCCACGTGGATGTGCTGGTAAATAACGCGCTTCCGCTGATGAAGGGCATTGACGAATGTAGTTATGAGGAATTCAGCTATGCGCTGGCAGTCGGTGTGACCGCCCCGTTCTACCTCGCGAAACTTTTTGCACCGCATTTTGCGAATGGCGCAAGCATTATAAACATTTCTTCGAGTCGCGACCGCATGAGCCAACCGCAAACAGAAAGCTATACGGCGGCGAAGGGCGGGATTGCTGCCCTTACCCATGCGCTTGCCGTAAGCTTTGCGGGCCGGGTTCGTGTGAATTCGATTTCGCCGGGCTGGATTGATACGGATTTCAAGGTTTACGAAGGCCCCGATGCCACGCAGCA
>JAEEGL011764913.1_pt1 | contig 28506 bp, 7 predicted proteins | sample 9134231 | NCBI WGS metagenome assembly JAEEGL01 (sample SAMN16246548, study PRJNA631951) | gut metagenome | biome: gut microbiome; feature: rumen; material: fiber-attached | host: Bos | place: Iran: Karaj | collected 2018-10
ATAATTTATATTTTGAATTTTTAATCATACATTCAGTATCGCCAAGTTTTGGCAAATACCCTTCTTTAACTTCAAAGTTACAATGCGCATCTATAAATCTGAACATGTTTTTTGCATCGAGTGTTACTGTTGTGTTTGCAGTTCCTGCTATTTGATCCTGAAGATTAAGCATCATCTTTGCCGCTTTATTTGAGTTTATGTTTTTAGCGGTGAAGGTCATGTGTGAGGTATCTTTTGCAAAATCATAAACCCCGTTTGCGTTTACTGTTCCGTCTGCAAAATTAAGTGTATCCATTTTAAAATTAAAGATGTGTTTTTTCAGACTGCCCAGTAGTCTTACTTTTTTTAGAACAAAAGTTTCTCTTCTGATTTCGTTTATTACGATTTCCCAGTTATTAATTGTCATGCCTGCGTTATGTACTTTTTTTCTAAACTCATCGGGATTTATCATTTTTGATTTTTCTGTTGTGGCAGTGGTAGATTCGAGAAGGAGTTTGTCTAAAAATAATGTCATGTTATAAATAATTGTATCGCCGAAGATGTTGTTTTTAGCCTTTAATTCTGCCGAATATTTTTCGTCTTTATATAGTCCGCTTGACGTTACATTTAGCATGCCATCTTTTGCGATTATATGTGCCTTATCAATACGAAATTCGTTATGTCTTGCTTTTATTATGTCAAAAGTTCCCAAAACCTGATTGAGATTAAAGTCGTATTTTAAATCACCTTTAAACTCACCGCCTCTTACTTTTTCTCCAAAAGCACCGATTACGGATGTCGGGGCATACTCATTTGTGCGGATTGTAAGGTATTGCGGAACAAATCTGTCAGGGTCATTTTTGTCTATGTTTTTTATAAACAAACCATTCCCGGAAATAATGATGTTTTCTTTTGCAGGAGAAAAATAGGAATATTTATATTTTCTCAAATATAAATTACTATTGTCTTTAAAGGTATTACCATAGATTTTTCTTTTGTAATCTTTCATCCCCAAATAAAACGAGTTGTATATTAAGTCACTTTTTTTGGGAAGGTCTATATTATAATACACGTCAGGTTTTCTTAATTTTAATTTATAAACCAAATTAACCTTTGCAGAGTTTTGTACAGTAAGATTAGGTACATACTTGAACTTCTTTGTAAGAGTTGTATCCATTGTCCCGACAACTAATTTTTTTTGCGGGTTTAACATATCTGTAATTTTTAGGGTATGGACAACTTTTTCTTTACCTAAAGTTCCGACTGCCGTTGAATCAACTCTTTGCCCTTTGAAATAAAAAACGGCATTTTTAAAATATAAAGGAATATCAAACCATGCTTCTGCCCCGAGGTTATTTGTTGTGCATGTTCCCCAAATACCATCGTTATTCAGTTTTAGGTTTACATTTGCAGTTCCTTTAAAGTTATGAAAATTCTCAATAAATTTTCTTTCATGCTCTTTTAATTTTTGAATATGCAAAATTGTCGCCATAATTTCAGAGGCAGGAAGATTTTTCCCGTTTATATTAAAGTCATGAAATTTATTTTTACCAATCAGAATTCCGTCTAAATACAGGTTAGAGTTTCCTAAGTTTACTTCAAATTTGTTTGCTTTAAGTTTGTTGCCAACAATTTGAAAGGATCCCGAATTTCCCAATTTCAGTGTTTCTTTTAAGTATGGGGTATTTATGGAAACTTTTAAATGTATTATGTTATTTATTGTATCAAAATCATTCACCCTGATATTTAAATCATTTGATTTATAAACTAATTTGGATACATGAATTTCAGGAAGGTTGGCTATATTAAATTCTTTTTTATTTTTTTTAGGTTTTTGTTTCTGAAGTCGTTTAAGCCAATCACCGTCAATATATATGTTTTCAGTATTTACTGTTGATATTTGGTTTTGTAATAATTTATAATTAAGTGATACATTCTTCAGATTTAAAACGGTAACCTTTTTGTATTTTGAATCAAGGTTATCAATCTTTAATGTAACAAAAAGTTTCGGAGATACATTTAACTTTAATGCTGTAATGGTAGTTTCCATCCCGCTTTTTTTGTTGACTATGTTGTTCAGTTTCTTTTGTATAGTATCACTGTTTATTATTTGCGGCAGTACAAATACTACCCCGATATATAAAGTAATTACGGACAACAATAATACACAAAAAATTATCTTAAGAAACTTTTTCATATTTACACTATATTATATTACATTATGATAACATTATATTATAATAATGTATTATTGTATAATAAATTATGTAAAATAGTGTTGTAGAATTATGAAATATAGGAATTAAGAAGATGAAAAAATTTTTAAGATTAGTTTGCTTGGTTGTACTTTTCTCACTGGTAAATACAGGTATTGTATCTGCCGGAGTGTCAAAGAATTTTTACGGATATCAAGTCCAAAATATTGATATCAGACACATTGGAGAATCCATAAAGTCAACTATTGAGGCTTATGACGGTGAAGATAAGTTTGTACCGTTAGAAAATGTTAAAAATGCATATATTTATACTGATACAAACTGCAGTTATTTCATAAGATTATATCCTGCAAACGGAAGCACAAATATTTATGTTGTTTCTAATGAAAAATATGATGTTAGTAATAATGAATTAACCCAATATTTAGACCAAAGCGGTTGTAAATATGAAAAATTAGATGATAGAGATGCTTTAAGAGAATATAAATTTGATTTCTTTACTTTGGCAAGAAAACACGAATTAGGGAACTTTTATATATCTCCTGATTTGGTAAAACCTTTAAAAACCGGTATGGCAAAGTTAAATAATAAAATGGCAAAAAATAGTAAAAAAACATCTGTGTTTCCATATAATAATGACCAAGATCCGATCGATCTAACTTGTGTTGACACACAAAATTTATATGATGAAAATTCAAAGATTGCCATTGTGCAAAGAGAATATCGCTTAAAACAAAAAGAAAACAAATATGTTCACGCTTATGAATATGTTTTGACCAATAAAAATTCTTCAACTGCGACAGTTACAGCATCAAGTGAAAGACTGGCAGGACTTAAAGACGTGACAACCGAATCATTTGTTGATTTGGACAGACTTGATTTAATTGATACAGTCGGTTCATTCCCTCCGGTAGTTGTCTGTACAGCAGGTGTGTCACTGTTATGCAGTGTTCCGAACTGGATAAGATTAGCAAGAATTACTGCTGAATCAAAAAGATATGCAAACGCTTTACCTGATAATTATCAACTAACTTCAGGAAGTGATATGAGAATTCTTGTTATGAAATATAAAAATGATCCTAAACCGCTCATTTTTGATATCCAGTTTGCAAATGGTTCAAAATATAAAATTGAGTTTTAAGATTAAATTTATAACTAAAACAGGGTGCAATTTGTTCATTGTACCCTGTTTTTTAATGTGTACTTAAAATATTGAAAATACTCAAATATGTCATGCTCAAATCGTTTAAGAGTATTTTGTGAAAAATATTACGTAACTGTGAAACGGGTTTGTGTGGCAGTATGACTGTCTTTTGGACATACTTACTTAAAATAGCAGGTGATTACCAACTTTTATTTATGTTCACGTATATCTAAAATAAGTTCATCAGAGAATTCTATCGGCAGACCGATTTCTCTTTCTAAACTTGCAGCCGCAACATTATAGTTTAACATTGCATTATAAAAATCTAATCGGGCGTTAAGATAAGTGTTTTCGCCGTCTTTAAGTTCGATAGCATCACCAACACCCGCTTTGTATCTTCCTGTTACTTGTCTGTATTGTTCTTTTGCCTGATCAAGAGCAAGTTTTGCAATCAGAATTTCCTGTTTTGCGGTTTGCAAATCGATGTAGTTCTTCTTTACGTTCAGGTAAACAGTGTTTTTAACATCTTCATACTCTGCCTGGCTCTTTCTTAAGGCTGCTTTTGCCTCGTCAATTTCTTTTTTAACTCTCATAAGGTTAAGACTTGAATAATTAAGTCCTGCACCAAATTGAGCGGAATACATGTTATATTTGTTCCCAAGTTGGTTGCCATAGCCTGCAAAAATACCTAAATTAGGAGTGAAATCACGACGTTTTGCCCTTAAGTTCATCTTTGCCGCATCAACTCCTTTTTTAGCCGCAATCAGTTCAGGACGGACATCAAGTGCAGTTTTAATAGCACTTTCTACGTCATTTTTGTAATCGTTTAAAAGTAATTGTCCTGATAATTCATAATTAGTATATTCAGGAATACCCATAATTTTTGATAACTGAACGTGTGCAATGTCCAAAACACTTTTTGCTTTAACAAGGTTTAGTTGTGCTTTCCCGAGGTTATATTCTGCGGTAACAACATCAATTTTTGCTTTTTTACCTATCTTATAAAATCCCCATGCCTGCGCAAGTTGGAGTTCGTAATCTTTTACGGTATCTTCATAAACGTGGACTTGTGCCTGTGCGAAAAGAACATTATAATAGGTTGTCTTAATGTTATAAATGACAGAGTTTATTGTTTCTTTTGTGTCAGCCTGTTTCGCTTCATACATTCTTTTTACCATATCGGCAGTTGCTTTTGTTTTCCCAAAATCAAACAGCAGCATCTCACCTGAAATATTTGGCAGATAACCTGTTGTTGCATATTGACTGCCTCCGTATGGTATTACATTTTTAGAATATGTTTGTCCTGCTCTTTGTATATCAACACCTGCGCTTAACATAGGGAAGAAATTTGACCATGCCTGACCTATTCTTGACTTGTAAACCTCTTCGTTACATATATAAGCACGTATTGCAGGGTTATATTTTATTGCTATATTCACGCAGTCCTCAAGCGAAAATACGCTGTGAACCTTGTTTGTGTATTCGCATTGCGGTTCTAAATCAACATTTTGTTTTTTTGCTTTTTTATCTTTTTTTAGTTTTATAATACGGCGTTCTTGTTTTACGTTGTTCTTTTTATCGACCTCAACTATTGCATAAGCAACATTTGAAGACAGAGTTACAACTCCGGCAACTAATAATCCGACTAAAAAATTAATTTTATTAAATCTCATCATCTTCTCTCTTATTATTAAAGTATTTATCAACTATATCCTGAATAATTACGTAGAAAGCAGGGGTCATAACAGCCCCGATAGTAGCGGCAGTAATCATACCGCCTATTACGGTACAACCGACAGAAATACGGCTGTTTGCGCCTGCACCTGATGCGAATAATAACGGCAAAATACCTAAAATAAATGCAGCCTCTGTCATCATAATTGCCCTAAATCTTAAATCTGCCGCTTTAACTGCCGCATCCTGAATATTTAAACCGTGTTCTTCATGTTCGACTTTGGCAAACTCTACAATCAAAATTGCCTGTTTTGCCGCCAGACCAATCAGAGTGATTAACCCGACTTGTGAATAAAGGTCAAGTGATTGTCCCATCATAAGTTGGAATATCAATGCACCGACTACCGCCACAGGCGATATAAGTAATACTGCAACCGGAATCATCCAACTTTCATAAAGTGCAACAAGGAACAAATATACAAATAGCAGTGCAAGTCCTATTACAAGACCTGTTTGTCCTGATGATTCTTTTTCCTGACGTGATGTTCCTGACCATTGATAAGTATAATCACGAGTTAAATACTTATCGGATAGTCTTTCCATCGCTTTCATAGCGTCACCGGAAGATTTTCCGCTTGCCTGCATACCTTGTATCTGAACTGAACGGAACTGGTTAAATCTTGTTATTGAAACCGCCCCTGTTACCTGTTCAGGTCTGATTACAGTCATAATAGGCACCATCTGTCCTTTTGTGTTTGCAACTCTGATTTTTTCCAAATCTTCTATTTTATTTCTGTAATCTCCTTCAGCCTGCATAAATACTCTGAATACTCTGCCTAATTTATTGAAATCATTTACATAAGAGTACGACAGGGTTGATGCTAATGTATTATGTAATTCTGCGACATCTATACTTTGAGCCAAAACTTTATCATAATCTATATGCAAAATGTATTGAGGTACATTTGCCTGGAATTGAGTATAAACATTCATCAGGTTTTTATCTTCATTTGCCTTTCCGATAAATGTGTTTGCAAATCTGGACAATTCTTGTATTGTATCATTTCCTGTGGATAACAGTTGATACTCAAAACCGCCCATCATACCCAAACCGTCAATTGCAGGAGGAGAGAAGGTAAAAATAGATGCTTCACTTATTTGTCTTGAGCGTTTATTTATTTCATTTATTATTGTATTATGTGACATACTGGTTGCTCTGCCCGTCACCAGCCTGAACACCCAACTAATAGGGTTAACTTTTCTTTCTCCCCATTCTTTTAATTGAATGACGACAGTTGCCTGGTTAGACGGACCCATGCCGCCAAAGGCAATAATTCTGTCTTTATCGACCCCGTCGATGTCTTCAACCATTTTTATAAACTTGGTAACTACATCTTCTGTTCTGTTTAAAGATGCACCGTCAGGAAGTGTTATTGCTGTTATAATATAACCCTGATCTTCATCAGGAATAAATCCTGTTGGGATTATTTTAAATAAACCTAACATAAGTACAATTATTGAAACGTAGGTTATAATGGTTAGTTTTTTATCAAATACGAATTTTTTGACATATTCAAGATAAAATTTGGTCAATAAATCAAATTTTTCATTAAAAATCTTTAAGAATTTAGTAATATAAGTGTTTGCGTCATCAAGAATTTCCTGAACTGATTCAGGTAATTTAATTTTCTTTTTCTTCTCTTTCAATAATATTGAACACAGAGCAGGAGAAAGAGTCAGCGCACATATTGCAGAGAAAGTAATGGATGCTGCAATACAAACGGCAAACTGTTTATACATAGTACCTGATAAACCTGACATAAAACACATCGGAACAAATACCGCAACAAGAACTGCAGCCATTGCAACAAGCGAACCGCCTACATCGTGCATTGTTTTTTGTGTTGCTTCAACGGCAGTCATACCTTCTTCTTCCATGTGCCGTTTAACGTCTTCTATTACAACAATAGCATCATCGACAACAACCGCAACGGCAAGCACCAGCGCAAAAAGTGTCAGCAGGTTAAGTGACATCCCCAGCATTTTTAAGGCAATAAATGTACCAACGAGCGATACAGGAATCGCAATACAAGGAATAATTGTTGCATAGTAATCGCCTAAAAAGGCAAAGATAACCAAAATTACGATAAGTGACGTTAAAAGAATAGTAAACTCAACCTCATCCATTGATTCTGTAATAAAGATTGCCCCATCCATCATAGTTGAAACCTTTAATGAATCAGGAAGAGTTTTGTCAAGTTTTTGCATTTCCTTATTAACATTCTCTACAATTTCAATAGTGTTTGCTCCGGGGAGCGGCATTACCTGAATTAGTACGGCAGGTTTTGTATTAACCAAACCGAAAAGAGAATAAGACTTTGCACCTAATTCTACTCTTGCAACATCTTTTAATCTGATTTTTGAACTGTCAGAATTTGAACGAATAATAATATTTTCAAATTCTTCAGGTGTTGATAATCTTCCTTTCGTCAAAAGTGATAATTGCAGACTTGCAGGTTTATCTGTCGGAAGAACACCTAAAGCACCTGTTGAAAGTTGCGCATTCTGATTTCTTATGGCATTTTGAACCTCTGATACAGAAACTTTATAACTTGTAAGTTTTGCAGGATCTAGCCAAATTCTCATACTGTAATCGTCAGCACCAAAGATATTAACTTCACCGACTCCGTTAATACGTTTTATAGCATCTTTAATATAAATATTTGCGTAATTTGTCAGGTCTAACTGATTCCATGAGTCATCTTCAGATGACAAATTCAGAATAATAGCACCTACACCGCTAACCTGATTCTTTGCGGTAATCCCCTGTTGTATAACCTCTTGCGGAAGCATTGATTGAACCTGTTGAAGTTTATTTTGAACATTCATAAGGTTTACATCATTATTTGTCCCGTTTTTAAAATAAATATTTAAAGAATATGAATTGTCATAACTCGTAGAGGACATATATATCATATCCTGAACACCGTTGAGTTGTGATTCAAGCATTGATGCAATAGAAGATTCTATTACGGAGGCACTTGCCCCGGGATATGATGCCGAAATAGTAACTTGTGGCGGTGTAATATTCGGATATTTTTCCTGTTGTAATCCGAATAAACAGATAGAACCTAATATTACGATTATTAATGATATTACTACTGCGAAACGAGGTTTTTTTATGAAAAAGTATAAATCTTCTTTTTTTATAGCCATTACTTTTTAACCTCATTTTTCGTATTGTTTTTAACTAATTCAAATTTATAAGGTGTTGTCTTAACTTTTTGTCCTGTTTTATAGATATTTTGAATACCCTGCATTACAACAACATCGTCAGGTTCAAGCCCGCTTTCAACAATCCAGCAGTTGTTATAACTTTCTTTTACGACAACCTCTTTTTTAACGGCTTTACCTTTTTTAACTGTCCAAACATATTAACCTGTACCGACATCTGTTTTTGTAGCAGATTGAGGAATTAGCATAACTTTTCTTGGTTTATTTACTCTTATGGTAATGTTTACGTAATCTCCCGGAACAAGTATTTCATTCGGGTTATCAAAAAGAGCACGCATAGTTACCGTACCTGTATCTTCATCAACTTTATTATCAATAAATTCTATCTTACCCTCTGATTCATACGTAGATCCATCTGCCAATTTCAATAAGACTGATACAGTAGTATCGTCATTTTTGTTTAAGAGATAATATTTTTTAATTTCAATAAAATCACCGCTCTTAAGTTGGAAAATAACTCTCATAGGGTTAGTGCTGTAAATTTGGGCAATAACACCTGAATTAGGAGTTACAAAGTTCCCGACAGAAACTTGGGCTTTCCCGATTCTGCCGTCCATTGGTGATGTAATATTTGTATAACTTAATTCCAGTCTTGCTTTGGAAAGTTGCGCAACGGAACCGTCTAACGCCGCTCTGTTTCTGTTTCTGTCAGTTAATTTGTTATCATAATATTCTCTACTTACCAAATCTTCTTTCAATAGTGCTTCTGCACGTCTTAAATCTATTTGAGAATTTTTATATACCGCAGTATTTTCATTTACTCTTGCCCTTGCACTTTTTGCGGCAAGTATGTATTCTTCAGGCTCGATAAGGAATAGTCTTTGACCTTTCTTCACTCTGTCGCCTTCTTCAAAATATTTTTGTTGAAGCCATCCGCTTACTCTGGCAATAATATCAACCGATAATGCCGCTTCTACCCTGCCTGTCGTTTCGTGTTCAGGATATATTTCAGTTTCCATAGGTTTCGCAACCTCTACCACCTGAGGTTGTGACATTGCCATCATCATCATAATGCCTGTCGTTAACGATTTTAACTGATTAAAAAGTATTGGCACAATAATAACTGCCAAAATAATAATAATATTTCTTGTTTTCTTTGATTTCCAATCTATTTTCATACTCTTACCCAACATAAATTAAATATTAAACCTATTAAGAATAATAACACAGTGCTATTTTATGTTTCAAATTTGTTAATAAAATTAATACATTTGGTGTAGTTGAGTCAAATTTGTATTTGTCGTTATAAAATAATAAACTACCCTCCGTGTCCTATTGTTTTAGGGTCAAAAGAGAGGAAATTTGTCTTATATACTATTGATTTTGTGGTATTATTTAATTTAATAATTACTGAATTATGAGAGGGAAAAATGATTTTATTTGTAAATGCGTGTGTCAGAGATTGCTCAAGAACAAAACGATTAGCAGATTGTTTGCTGAAAAAAATAAATGATGAAGTAAAAGAAATAAATCTTGAAAAAGAGGATATTAGCCCGTTAGATAGCAGAACACTTGATTTAAGAACAAAACTTGCCGAAGCAAAAGATTTTAAAGCCCCGATGTTTGATTATGGAAAAGATTTTTCCATGGCTGACACTATTGTTATAGCAGCACCTTTTTGGGATTTATCATTCCCTGCTTCTCTAAAATGTTATATAGAAGCAGTAAATGTTGCAGGTTTAACATTTGAATATTCGCCTGACGGTATTCCATACGGCTTATGCAAGGCGAAAAAACTATATTATATAACAACCTCGGGCGGAAAAATTTTTAATGAGGAATACGGCTTTGGTTATATAAAATCATTATGTAATAATTTGTACGGAATAAAAGACGTCACTTGTATAAAAGCCGAAAACCTTGATATTGTTGGTTCAGATGTGGAAACAATTTTAAGAACAGCAGAAGAAGAAATACAACATCTAAAATAGCAGGTTAATATACCTGCATAATTATATTTACCCTTCAAGAAACAGTTTGCAGTTTGTGGGGTGCGATATTTTGTACCAAATATAAATGTAAAAACACACCAGAGATGATTATTTTGGATTTTTAATGCAACATTTTTTAATAATCACCAACATTTTTATTATTATAAATTCGGACTTTTTGTATAATATAGTAACACAGGTTCCGGAAAGAATTATTTTTCTGTTACAAAACAGAACTTATGATTTTTTGTTGTATCATATGTACATTGCATGTTGATATTAGAGAGGCTTGAGCCATTTACCCCTTCCCATATTTCCGGTAAAACAGTTCTATAGTACGCAACAGGCATCGTATTGATACAATTATTATTGTCAACTTCTTCCCACAGTTCAGTAAATACAGTTGTATCTTTGAATTTTTTAACTCTGTGAGGTGCTCTTTCGTATGTAACCTCCGCAGGATTTAAACTCTTGATAACAGTCGGTTTCTTTGTTTCAATTGAGTTTCTCTTTGTTGAGTTTACTAGTTTTACTCCATCGTCGATTTTTACCTGTTCTACCCCTTTAGGTTTTCTTAATTTAACAAGGGCATCAAAATCAGGAGTTACGGATAATTCAATATGAAATCTTCCGCATTTTGGATTTTCTTCATAATGATTTCTCATTAAAGGAAATCCCCAGCAAATTCTCAAAGATATATCTTTAGGTAATTGGAATCTGAAACCTACCCCCATACTGATTAAAACATCGTCAGAATTGTAACTAGGTGTTCCCGGTCCATCTCCTTTATATGGGAACACATAAGCATGGTCTATAAATCCGAACATCTTCATATAACTTCCTAAGAACGGAATTTCTTTTTTCTTATCTCTGCTTTTTATTGTTCGTGGAAGTACCGGAAACATAATTTCTCCGCTTAAAATATAACCTGAACGACCAATTAAAAGTCCTTCAGAATATCCTCTGACGGTTGCTATACCACCTGCAACAAATTGATCAATATAAGGGACAAGGTTTTTAGGGATAACTTGATAATTTCCTCTTATTGTTCCGACTACTCCGTGACCAAAATCGTGTATTCTTAACAAACCTCCTTCTAATTTTAAATAATTGGATTGAGATTGAAATATAGGAAAAGCATAAGAAACAGACTGGTTTAAATACCAAATCCCACGTTTGCTGTCATATCTGAAATTTAAGCCTGTTTGAGCATAAGTTATTTTATCCGTATATAAATCAAACCCGTCAAATCTTGTTGTCGCTTGTTTATATCCGATAGATGTTGTACTCGAAAACTCCATCCAAGGTTTTCTGATTATTGGCTGGTTAAAATAAAGAGCATAGTTATGTGAACGACTCTTTATATTGAACATCTTGTATGGTCCATGTGCTATTCTTGAAAAACTTGATGAATAATTAAACCCTATTCTTCCGTCTTTTTTGTTGACAGGGAAACTATAATCCGCAAACGGAGTAACAGAGTTTTTATTTGCATAAGCTCCCAATGTTAATTTATCCCGATATCCAAAAAGGCTGTCATCTTGGAGCATAAGCCCTGCTCTGAATTTGCCTATTGTTGAGCGTCCGGCATTATCCATAAGTGCAGTAAGGTGAAAGGGTAATTTTTCGTGGGTGCGAATGTTAATATCTGTAGTTCCGTTTTCTTTACCACGTTCCAAATCGCCTGTTAGTTGGACAGTATCGTTATATCGGTTGAATGTTAATATTCTTTGTTCTAATAATTTGATGTCAAAAACTTCGCCCTTTTTTAGGTCAAGTTGTTTTTCTATATATCTTTTTTTAGTCCACTTGTTATCAAAAATATTAACATTTCCGAATTTACCTTCAATGAGTTCAATATTTATAACTCCGCCTTCAATTGTTTGTTCCGGAAGATATGCCCTTGCTGTTACGTATCCTTTTTGAAGGTAGAGTTTGTTTAAATCTTTCACTATCCCTTGAAGTTGGTCGAAGGTAACATTTGTTCCTATATATTCTTCAAGAATTGCTTGAATTTCTGATTGGGTTAATATCTGAGATGGTGAAACTTTTATGTTTTCTGCGTAAACACCTTTAGTTGCATACTCTTCGGCTTTTGCTCTAATAACTTTTTTTTTCTCTTTTTTTTGTTGTTGTTCAATTTTTTCTTTTTGTTTTCTGTGTTTTTTATAATTTTTAAAGTCTTTAGCCGCTTGTTCTTCCATCATCTTAGTTTTAAGAGTTTCCATATCGTGGGTATTCATTGTCCCTGCTTGTGGAATGATGCCATTATCAAAAGGTGCAGACAGAACTGCACATTGCGAAATAATACTTGCTATGATTAATGATAGAAGTCGTTTTTTCATACATTTTTCCCTTCCGAAATAATAGCATAAATATTGCTTATTACATTATTAATGTTTACATTATTATACAAACATTATTTGTGATTTTATTTTAAAATTAGGAATAATGCAGTTTTTTGTTACAAATTTGGAATTAATTTGTTACATAATATAAAAAAAATTTATGTTTTTTTTTATAATTTAATATGCAATATATTCAGCTATTATCACGTGTAATACACAAATAACATAAGAAAGGTTAACATGGCTATTTTAAAGTTTAATCCGAAAAGGATTTTTGCAGGGATATTATCTTTTGCAATATTTTTTATGTATGCGCTACCAATCAAGGCTTTAGCATCTGATATCACAGGGGTTACACCTACGGGTAACACCTATAATATTGAGGCTGCAAAAGTGTCAGGCTCAACAGGGTTTAGACACTATAATAACTTTAATCTTGATAAAGGGGATATAGCCAACCTTTTATATAGAACTAAAGCCAACAAAGAATATTCAAAATTTGTTAACCTTGTTGATAACAGAGTAAATATTAACGGTATTGTTAATACAATGAAGGATAATAACTTCTATAACGGACACGCCATTTTTGTTTCCCCTCAAGGTATTGTTATCGGAGCATCAGGTGTTTTAAATGTCGGCGCTCTTACCTTAATGGCACCTTCTCAAAACTCCTACAATGCTTTTAAAAAATTATACGAAAATGATGCGCACTTATCACGTATTGAGTATGATAAAAATAATGCAAACTATAAAAGTCTTATAACAAACTCATCAGGTACAATTACTGTCAATGGTAAGATTTTTGCAAAAGAATCAGTTGAGGCTTACGGAAGAAATGTTACTGTTAAAAAGGATGCAACTGACGGTGGAAATCCTGCCGTATTTGCCGGAGTGCAAAACCAAGATGTAATAACTGATTTGGAAATGGCGGAAACTTTATTTAATTCGCTTGTTAACATTGATGTTACAAGTGCAAGCGGCATGACTTTAAAAGATGGTAAAGTTGCTCTTGTTACAAATAGGGCTAATGAAGAAATTATAACAACTCAAACTGAAGATAATAAAACAGAGGCTGTGAATGTCAATGTCGGTTTAACAACTACAACTACAGGAACCGGTGACAGTGCTACTAAGGCTTACGCAAAAGCCAGCACTTATGATAAATCTTCTTTATCGTCTGATGCTTCCGCAATAGAAATAGAAGATGCTACTATTATATCTAATGAGGTTGATATTCAGGCAAATGCAACATCCTCAAAGATTGTAGATGCTGATGCTATTAATAATTATAATTTAAGTACGGGAACTAAAACAGGTACGAGCGATACAACATCAGGAAAGATAATACCTAACTCATTTAAGGGTATGGCTGATGAAGCAAAAGCAACCGTTATAATTAAAAATTCTAAAATTGCAGGGGAAAAAGTTTCTATAACTGCAAAGGCAACAAATAAATCAACAAACTATATCCAACTTTTAGATCCGATATGGGAAAAATGGCTCAATGCTCTAAAAGATAGTGTTTTGAGTGATGCATCAGAGGTTTTGACTAATATATTAGAAAAATTGGGCGTTGATATTGGACCTGATGCCCCTGATGCTGCGGATATGGTAACTCAATATTTTAGTGATAAGGCATATTCATATCTTGATGGTGCTTCTTCCATTGCTAAAATTACCATTTCTGATGATTCAAAAATATTAGCGAAAAATTCTGTTAAGATTGAATCAAATGCATCTTCAACAACAAAAATTACCACAGGTGATTTAGATTCTTACAAACTGTTTATGTATGGTTTGGGTGCAAAATCAGATTCAAGTGTTGATATAACGGGTTCAACCATAAAAACAGCAGATAGCGGAAAAGTTGATGTGAATGCTTATAGTAAGACATCTAATACTATAAAATATGACAGTACAAAGTTCATATCAGCGACAGCCGATACTCCATCCGGCATGAAGGATAAAAAAGGTTCAGATGGCGACTCAAATAATAATGGCGGTAATTCCGGTTCAGGAAGCGGTAATTCCGGTAATGATAATAACAATAACGGTTCATCAGGTGATACAACACCTGCTACAAATGATTCTAACAACAACGATTCTTCAGGTGACCCTGCTCCAACTGCAGGTGATTCAAATAATAACGGTTCAGGAAATGATAATTCTGACTCAGGTTCTGATTCGGGAAACGGCTCAGGTTCTGATAGTGGCTCAGGGACAGGCTCAGGAGAAGGAAACTCCGGTAATGATAGCGAACAACAAACAAAAAAGAGAGTTGATTCCTATAATTTGGTATTGTTAAATAACTCAATTATCTCTGATGCTAATGTCAAAATTAGTGGTTCTAATATTGAAACAGGCGATTTGACAATTAATGCAATCGGTTTTAATCAAGGCGAAGTTAATCTTAAAAACATATCTTACATAGGTACTGATGCAGATAAAACGGGGATTGCCGCCGCAGTTTTAATCAGTCATATTTCTACAAATTCTAATGCTGAAATAAAAGATAGTTCTGTTATTAAAGCGAAAAATGATGTAAATCTTTTATCTCAAAATATTAATTATTTTGATAATTATCTTGAAACAGAAGTCAAAGCAGGTGACGGCCCAAAAACAGTTAGTTCAAAAACAGGGACTTTCACTCCTTCGTATTCAATATTGGCTTACGAATGGTTGAACAAAAAGGTCTTAGGCAAAGTGAAAGATAAAATAGGGGATGCTTTAGATAAATTAAAACTTGAAATTTCAGGTTCTGCTATTTGGAACAATGAACACAACACTTCAACAGCATCAATAAGCGGTTCAACCGTTGATGCTAAAAATGTTAGTGTTGAGTCTAACATGCTTGATTTGATGGCAAATGGAGCAGAGGCTTATGCAACAGCGGGTAACAGTTACAGTGTTGGCGTTGCTGTTGTCGTTAATGATGAAAACAACACTAATAATGCAAAAATTGTTGATGATTCTCAAATTACGGCAGATGGTAATGTGAAAATTAATGCAACAACTCAACTTCCTATGAATCCTATGGAATTAAAAATTGGGCAAAAAGTCGGCTCAGATCCAACTAAACAATTAAATTTATCGATTGGTGCAAGTTTTGATCAAGGTGAAAGTTCAGTTACTGATTGGAATGTTGATTTTCTGCATACACAACTTGATGAAATTTTGAAAAAGGATAGTTTTGCAAAAATTAAGGCGGGTATTGGGGATGACCCTGTAAAGTTCATTAGAAACAATAAAATCTCGTTAGACGGTTTATTCAATAACTATGCGGAAGCACAAGGCGCAGGTGAAAATCTGGGTATTTCCGGCTCTGTTGTCGTTCATAGTTTAAACAATTCTACAAATGCTTTTATTGACGGGTCAAAAGTTAATTCTAATGGCGGTATAAATATTAATGCCGCAAATTCTATTGTTAATTATAATGCTGCAGGTAAGGTTGATTTTCTGATTACAGAGTTAAATAATCTTATTACAACAAAACCTGATTTGAATCTTACTTCGAGTTATGGCATAGGCGGTTCTGTTCTTGTTACTACCTTAACAAACGATGCAAAAGCGTATATTAATAATTCAACCGTAACAGTTGATGAGGGGGATATAAATATTAATTCTGCACAGGAAGAAGCGTATGTGAATTTATTAGTAACAGGTGCAAAATCTAAAACTCTTGCAGTAGATGGCAGTGTAAATGTTCAAAGAATTAAAGGTGACACAAAGGCATATATTGATAATTCAAAAAATATAAGTGCTGATAATATTGTTGTTAACGCAGGTAAAGCAAAAATTTCTCCTAAAAAATCGGGTGAAGCCGAGAATGGAGAAAGTGGCGACCCTGTTGAACTTGATGAGGATACAAACCAACTTTCAGTTGGAGAGGAAAGAGATGTAAAAGACAGCGTATTAAGTGTTTCTCTTTTAGGTGTTAATGCTAACGGTGAAGGTTCAGGTGTGTCTGTCGGGGCATCAGTTGATGTCGCAAATAACAGTAAGAAAACAAACGCATATATTAATAATTCTACTGTGACTTCAAAGGATAGTGTCACGGTTTAAGCAAAGACAGACTCAAAGAAAATAGATGTTCTGCTTGCAGGTGCTTTTAATGGTGGAGTTTCTCCTGACAAAAATAAACAGAAAAAATCTAATTCAGATGCAGGTGTTTCTAATAATGACAGTAATACCAGCAACAATAATGACGAGTCAGGTGAACCTGCTCCTGCGGCTGGCGATTCTAATAATAATTCTAATGACAGTGCAAGTAATGATGAATCCCCTGCTCCGCATCCGACTGCTAATGTTGGTAACTGGATGGATGAAATGGATGCAGCAGACGATGATGCTGAAGATGTTATGAATTTGAATAATTTGTTTAAGGAAGAAAATCCAAATACTGTTGGGGCGGATAATGCTAAAACGAATAAAGGCAATATAGCAAACCAAAACAATACGGTTGACAACGATGGTAATATAAAGTCAAATTCAGGTGGAAATAACGCAAATAATCCAGGGGATAATAACGGTAAAATGGCGGATGGTGCAGGGGATGTGGAAACTGCAAAGAAGAACTTTTCTCTTGCAATAGCAGGTACAATAGGAATATATAACGATTTAACGGAAACGACTTCGGAAATTACAAATTCTAATATTAATGTCGGTAAATCTTTGAACACAACCGCTGACAGAGATAATCTTGTTGTAAATGTTCTGGGCGGGCTTGCAAAATCAGGTAATATTGGCGGTGGGGCTGCTGTTTTAGTTTATAAAGATGCGGGTAAATCTATTGCTGATATTAACAACTCAACGGTTGTATTCACATCTGACAGTGCTAAAAACTTGAATGTTATTTCAAAAAACAACCACGATATTGTTAATGTTGCAGTTGGCGTAGGTGTTGCTAAAGGACAGAAAGCAGCAGTTCAGGCTGCACTTGGGGGGTCTTTTAATACAGTAAAATTAGAAGATACAACTCAGGCGTCAATTCAAAATACATCTGTAAGTGCTAAAACCGGTGATGCAAATGATATTGATGTAAAAGCAGAAGCAAAATCAACATCTGTTATATGGAATGCCGCAGGCGATTTGGGTTATACACAAGGAACAAATAATACAAGTGTTTCTATTGGTGCGGGTGTTGCGGGTAACTTAAATCAACTTAAACAAAAGGTTATTGCAGAAGTTACGGGAAATAAAGAATTAAAGAATATTAAAGACCTTACTATTCATTCTGACTTAACCCAAAATACACACTCAATAGGTATTGCAGGAGCAATCACAACAGGTGCAAAATTCTCATTTAATATTGATGGTGCTTTGGGGCTTGAAATATTGGGTAATGAGGTTACGGCACTGTTACAGGATTCAATAGTGTCTGCAGGAGGAGATGTTAAGGTTAATGCTGATTCAAAACTGACAGGTCAAACTTTGACAGGCGGAGTAGAGTATTCATCTGCCCAAAATAGTGCAGGTGTTGGTATTGGTTCTGTTATTGTTGTAGATAACAGTAAAATTAGTGCTAAAATTGAGGGAACATCAAACGATGAAAACTCACAAAGCGGAAAGATTGAAAAATCTAATTCTGTTGAGGTTAAGGCTAATTCAAAAGATGAAAGGCAGTTCCTTACTGTTAATTTAGGTATTCAGAATGGCGACAGTACATCTTTAGCAATTATTGCTAACGGTATTATAAGTATATTTAAGCAAGATGTTGAATCAGGGATTTTTGGCAAATATGAATTAAATTCAAATGGAGCAGTTAGTATATATTCAGGTTATGACAGCAAAAGCGAAGGTATTACTGCGGTAGCAGATAAGACTAAAGATGGTTTGGGTATCGGGGCAAGTATTATTGCAACAAATCATACTAATACTGTCAAATCTAATATAGAAAAAATTTCAAAAATAAATAGTTCACAAAGTGTGAGCGTAGAGGCTAATTCACAAGAAAAATTAGATTATATTCCGATTGCAATAGGTATTAATACAAACAACGGAAACGGGATTGCAGCAGATGTAGTTGTCAATGTGCTTAAAAACAATGTTACGGCAAAGGTTTGTGGCGATATTACAACGACAGGTGCTTTTGTTGTTGATGCAATAGATGATACGACCATTTATGAAAGAGGCGGAGTTCTTGAATGGGCAAGTGGAACAGCGGGTATAGGAGCTACTGTTTATTATGATTATTTGAATAAACATGTTACCGCTGAGGTGAAAGATAGTACTGTAGAAAAAGGTTCTATGGATGTTGAAGCTATTGCAGTAAACTCGTTTGGTGGGACAAGGACAACTGATGACAGTCAAGACGAATCCGGTACAAAGATACCTGATTATAAGTATGACGAATCAGGCATGAGTACTAAGGCTTCAGATTATGGTAAAGGGTTCGAAGAAGGCTCAAGTTTCAAGAATTGGAATATGGCATACAGTTTGGCTCATGGAGATACAATAGGCGCATCAGGTTCTATTATGGTAAGAGTACTTGACGATGTTGTTAAGGCAAATGTTGAAAATGTAGCTTTCGGGAAAAAAGATGCTTTGGCATCATCACTTAAAATATATGCAAAAGATTATACGATCATGAATATGATTGCAGGTCAGTTCTCTGCAAGCGGTAAAGTTGCTGCAGGTGCAAACGTAATAGTTGCTATTGGGGATACGGATACCCAAGCAACTTTAACGGGTGGTAATCAATATATGACAGGTAATTTGAGTGTTGAAGCATATTCTAAAAAACTTGCTCATACAGTTCTTGTTGGCGGAAGCGGTTCGGGTAAAGTTGCGATAAACGGTGCTGCTTTTGTTAATAAAAATAACGATAAAGTAACATCAAGTATAATTGGAACAGAGGTTACCGCAGGTAAGGTAACTGTTAATTCAAACCAAATAAATGACAGTCTTGGAGTTAATGTATCTGTTGTAGGTTCAGGTACTGCATCAATAGGTGCGGTTTTATACTTGAATTTGCTGGAAGATACAACAAAGGCTCTTATTGGTGATAATAATGAATCAAGAACGAAGATAACATCAGACGGTGATATAATAATTAATGCCGATTCTGATTATGACTTAAGAGAATACTTGCTTTCTGTAGGTGCTGCAGGAAAAGTTGGGATTAGTGGTTTAGGGATTGCTAATGTTATGGATTCTACAATATTAGCAGCGGCAAACAATTCAGATTTAACATCAACTAATGGTAAATTTGATGTAAACTCTTATAGATGGTTCAATAAAGATTCAAGCGGGCAAACAGCATTCTTTAGAAATTGGTTCAAGAATACGGATGCTTATAAAAATCAGGGTGTGAGCGAAGGTGGCAGCGATGGTAAAAACGCTCAACGTTCAGAAATTACAGAAAATGATTTAAAATTGACAGGTTGTGCTCCTATTGTTGGTGCTATAAATGTTGGTGCAGGTGGTACAGCAGGTGTTTCAGGTTCAATAGTGGTAAATAAAACAAGAGGATCTTTAACATCAAAAGTAGATAATTCTACCGTTTTAACTAAAAATGGAGCAACTGTCCAAGCAAAACAAGATTTTACAAATTTTGATGCGGTTGCTGCTGTTGCTGCAAGTGGACATGTAAGTCTAAACGGTGTTGGTGTTATTAATAGTTTAGAAGAAACTGTTACAGCTCAAGTTAACAATACAAAAGTGAATCAAGGTGCTTTGACGGTTAATTCTAAATCTAATATGAATCTTAATCAACTTGTTTTATCAGGTGAAGGTGCCGGTCAAGGTGTCGGGATTGGGGTTGTTGTCGATAAAAATGATATTAATGATAAAGTTTATTCATATATCACAAATACTACAGCAGAAGAAGGTGCGAATGCGTATTCAAGGCATAATATTATGATAAATAATATCTTGCTTGCAGGCGGTGGAGTCGGTCAGGGTTTAGAGGCTAATGTTGCTGTTATAGTAAATAATTTTACAGGCGAAACATTCTCTAAAATTGAAGGCTCAACTATAAACGGCGGGGATATTAAATTAAGTTCATTTGACAATATCGATAATTTGAGTGCGGTTGTTGGGATTTCTTTTGCCGGTCAGGGTGCAAACCTTGCAGGTTACGCAATCAGAAATGCCCTGTCTAATAAAGCAAATGCTTTCATTAATAATTCAACAATAAACACATCGGGCGGGATAAATATTACGGCTGATTCAGTTATTAGTACGACAAATGCTATTTTTACAGCAGGTATTGCTGGGCAAGGTGCGACTATATTGGCTAATGTTATCTCTAATACAGTAACCTCTGATGTTGAAGGGTATATTAAAAATTCAACAATCACAAAATCCGGCGATGTTAAAATTACTGCAAATGTAAATAATGACGAAAATAAATACAGATATGACGGGATGACTAATACAACCGGTAATGTGTCATTTGCAGGCATGGGAGCATCGCTATCAACTAACGTTATTTATACTAACTACGCAAATAAGGTTAAAACTTATGTAGAAAATACAAGTTCGGAAAAAATGGGAAGCCTTACTCTTGATGCAAACTCCGAAAGGAGATTAGATAATATAAATATCGGCATAGGTGGTGCTGCAATAGGAGCAGAAGTCGGTGTAAATGCCATCTCTACAAATATCGAAACAGAAACACTTTCATATATTGATGCAAAATTGAAAAAGATGAGTGGTGTTGGTTCTATTGGCATTAATTCAAGAGATGATTCTGATATAAAAAATACAATGGGTATGATTCAAATAGCAGGTCTGGGTGTGGCTGCAGGGGTTACGCTTGATATGACATGGAATAACAGTATCGCAAAATCAGAGATTAAATCAACTGTGTTAAATGTTCCTGATGTACCTGACAGAGCTACTCAAACAGATGATGAGCAGTCAACTCAAGAAGTGAACAACGGTGGTGAGATTATAGCGAATAGCGTAAGTTTAAAATCTGACACTTTATTAGAGTATGACAAGACTAATGTTGGGGTATCAGCAGGGTTTGTCGGGCTTGCAGGTGATTATGTCCTGATTAAATCCGGCAAAAAGGCAGGTTCATATACTGATTCGGAAAAGAAGAGTAAAATCAATGATGTTATATCAAAATTGGATTCTCAATATGTTCCAACCGTAACAGGTGATACAAAGGTTGACTCAGGGGCAGTATCAAATATTGATGCTAATTTAACCGCAACAAATAATATTGATATAAAATCAGAATCAAAGATAAAAGGCAGAGGAAATAGTGACTCCCTTAATTTGTCTAATGTGACAGTCACTGTAGGTATCGGCTCAGGCAGTGTCGGTGTGAAAGATGTTGATTTAGCATCTAATACTATTTCAAGTATTTCCGGCGGAACGGTTAACAGTACGGAAGGCAAGGTGTCACTTGATTCAAAATCTACCTCTAATGTAAAAATAACAAGTACAAGAGTTGATGTGTCAGGCGTGACTTTCTCAGGCGGTAGTTCTATTTATAATAATAATTCTGAAACTGTTTCACAAATAGGCTCTCCTAAATCAGAAAATGAGGTAAAAGAAACGGCTGTATTATCAAAATCAGGTATTGATGTTGTGTCTAATTCTACTTCTAATTCAACAATAGACGCAACAACAGTTGTTGTAACAGGCAGTGAAATTGTCGGGGTTGATTTAGCGGAAAACATTGATAAAAATCATTCAACTGCGATGGTTACAGGTAAGACAGATATTCATACAAAAGGTAAGTTAAACCTTCATTCTACTGCTAATACCGATTTATCCTCAACGAAGGCAACCGTAAAGGTTGAATTAGGTGGCGGGAATATTGTGTCAATTATGAAAAACGAAGTTGAAGCAAGCACTCTTGTTAGTGCAATTATGAAAGATATTGAAGGTAAAGTTATTACCAGTGGCCTGGATATGATTTCAGATTACGGTAAAATGAGTGCTTTCTCAAAATCTAATGTAACCGCTGTTTCGTTAGTGGAGATTGTAGGATTGAGCAACTCAGGTTCAAAACTAAATGCTACTTTTACATCGGGTATTTATAAGATAAAAGATGGGAAAACTGATGTTGCAGATGTGACAATAGATAATGATGGAAAAACAACGATAGAAACTGCTAAAAAGACAGGCAGTAATAATCTTGTTGCAAAAAGTGAGATTCATAATGTAAAAGTTTCATTAGTAAGTTGTTATACAGGGGTGGATGCAAATGCAGAGAATACTGCTACATCTAATACTATCCTAAAAGCGAAAGACCATAGTGCAGGGTCACTTGATATCAATTCTCATTTAGATTCAACCGCTGTTGCAAATGCAGGTTCAACAAAGGTAACGGCTATTGGGGTTAGCGGTGTTAGTGCAAATGCGAAGGATACAAGTAATTTGAATGTAGATATTGACGGTGCAAATACAATTAAAGGTAATGCTAATGTAAATGCAATTCATAATGCATCAGTCAATTCTGACTTAAATTCATTCACATTTAGTTTAGTCGGTGGTGGCAGAATACGCATAGGGGCAACAAATATTTCTAATACTGTTGGTAGTATTGCGGGTGATTTCAATGTTTTAAGCGGTAATTTTACTTTCGATACGACACGACAATCTACTGTAAGTAAATCATCAGGTGGTGGCGGAATTATTTCTGTCAGTGATTCTCAATTAACGAATACATTAACAGGGAGTTCTGTATTAAATATAAAAGATTTCAGAACAGATAATGACGAATCAGAAAACAATTTGAAATTCACCAATAAATCAACTAATAATTTTGATGTACAGTCATCAGATGCTTCGGGCGGACTTATTGCAGTTGCGGTAAGCGGTTTAAGCACAACTTTAGACACAACGTCAGAAATAAATATTAGCAGCACAACTCCAAAATCTGAAACTTCCACTAATATCAATTCAGAAAAGACGGTTTCTTTTGAGGTGGAAAATAACTCTGTAGTAAACGAAACCTCAAGCAACGAGGGCGGAGGCTTTGTTGCAGTTACAACAAATAATGTAAATAATACATACAAATCAAATGCAAAATTAACAATAAAAGATTCCGACATTAATGCGAAAAATGTTGATATGAAAACTCTTTCTTATGTCCGTTCAAAAGGAACCGGCTGGGTTGAGTATGTAGGCGGAGCAAGCGGGTTTATTGCTACTAACGATTTTAAGGTTAATAATACAATTCAACAACAAAGTGAAATTGATATTATAAACTCAATTATTAAAGCAACCGATAAATTGACAGTTAATTCTCAATCCCGTTCATATTTTGCACAAAAGATAGAATCTGTGGGCAGAGGTTTTGTTGCAGTACCAAGAGGGTATAATACATTAACAACAAAAAATACTAATACATTGAGCATCGATAGTTCTTCAAAACTATTTGGTGGTAATACAGTTGAGATTAATTTTGATTCGAACGATGACTTGTGGGTAAGAACAGTTTCCGACTTACGTGCGTTTGCAGGGAAGCCGTCAGCATATTCATCACTTTATTTAACAGTGAATAATACACTGGATAACAGTGGCTCAATAGAAGCAGGTAGTTTGGCAGATATTAATTTCATGCAAAATTCAAATTCTAACTTAACTCAATATGCTTATGCCGAGTGTCATTCTGCTATTGCAGGTACAAACGAAGGTCAGGAATTGGTAAAAACTGTTAATAGTAAAATCAATGTTCGCTCGGGAGCAGATATAACGTCAGGTAATGATGTTGAGATTTATTATGGTTATGGAAAAGGTAATCCAAATTCTTGGATTGGATGGAAAACTGTAAGTTATGCTTTGTTCGGTATCCCGATTTCCAATACCGGTAGCCATTCAGGTTATAGAGGTTCTGCTAATAATGACCTTATCGTAGATGGGGAAATTATTGCAGGTCAGGCATCAAGTAAATATATGATTATTGACAGATACGGTGAAATAGTTTCTTCAAAGGGGTTCTATGGTGATGAATACACTGTCGGAAACGTTGAAAAAATCCCCGGGGAAGTTATAAAAAATAAAACATTAAATTCTATCAAGATAGATATTGATAATGTTACCGCAAGTTTAGAAGATGTAGAAAAGACCATTAATGAAAACCAAGAAATAATAGATACCTATAAGACTCAGCAGAATTCGACACAGGAACAATTTGACACTATTAATAATATGATAGATGGCGGATATGAGATGAAAAATTCTGTTGCTGATTCAAGCGGAAAGAGTGAGTTCACAGATATTATCCAAGGTGAAATGAAATCTCTTATTGTTATATCAGGCGATAGTGATCCGGATAAAGCAAAGAAAATCACAAATGATCAGTTTAATACAATTATGACTGATTATAATGCAAAACTATCAGAAATTGAAAATACGAATAAGGCAATATTTGATGAAAACTCAAAATACGAAAATATAGATAATCAGAAGGCTTATTTAAAAATTCCTACAATAAACGAGTTTTTAGATACCAAACCTGAATATAACTTGTCGTCTGATCAAAAGACAACAATATCAAACGGATATAATACAGTAAATGGCAATGTTAAAAATGTAGATAGTACTGAATTTATAGAAGGTGATAAACCTAAGTATTCATATCAGACGTATATAAGTATATATGCTGATGAGTCAGGAAATTATAATAAATATATTGCAGTATCTAATCCTACTACAACGACAGTTGATGATAAGGAGGTAAAATCTTGCGATGAGATTGTTGAATTAAAAAATAAACTCGCTGATTTGAAAGATACTCTTGCTCCTTATGAATCACAACAAGCAATATTGAACTCTAATAAGGCAGTTTTGAATATAAACAAAAATGCCCTTGAGGCAAATTATACAAGGGTTAAAAATACTGATCCAAAAGAATATGAAAATCAAAGTAGTGGTTCATATAGCATCACGTTCAACGATATTATTCTTCAGGGTTCTCACATTATGGTTGACGGGATTGATAACAGGCAGGTTTCAGGAGCAGGAAACTTGAGAATTGCTGAGGCAGGCTTTAAAGTTGACAATTATTCTACCAGATCTATCGTACTTAACACTATTGATTTATCAGGTGGCGTAAATGCAGGTGTTTATATAGACGGAAGAAATCATAGTGCATTCTTGAATAAGGACCAAGCATTAAGCGGGAATGATGCTTATAATTATTTTATTGGTACGAAAAGTTTTGACAGTATTACACATACGGGTGTTCACTATAAAGATCATTTAGACGGTGATTCAATAACAGGCATAACAATTAATTGTTTCTATGATGCAAATCATCCGTTTGTAAAAACCTTTGATATTCCTTTTAAGGACTCTACTTCATCTATTCTTGCATCAGGAAATATAAAAACAAGCGGTGATCTTAATGTGTGGACAGAAAGCGGTGAAATTTTGTTGTGTGTTAGCGGCATAACTGCTGATAAAAAATCGATTATAGCACCAAACGGAAATATTTTTATATACTATACAAATGCTAAAAACAGCCCTGAATTTGCAATAGATAGCAAATATTATATCTTTGGCGGAAAATCGGTTTATTTATCTACAAATGCGGCGGGTATAGTGTCTTTTCTATTCCCTGTTGAGTACGGTAAAATCACTCTTGACGGGACTGTTAAATCAGGATATTCAAACAGAAGTATAACAATTACTGAGGACATGATTAAACCTGAAAATCTGATTGTTGATAATACATCAGGGGAGAAAAACCTTATCAATTTAGGCGGAAATGATTTGACTCCGTACTTGAATGATGGTGTTAATTATGGAAATCTAAAAGCAATATATAAAGACGGACAAATTTATTTGTATAACTTACCGCAAATAGAAAGTAGCGGGCTTACGCTTGAAGGGAAGGAAACAATTGTTATTTCCGGAAATGTATCTGTTGCAAAAGGGTTTAATAATATATTCATAGATAATAAAACAAATGCACAATTAAATGTAAAAGATATTACTAATTCGTTATCAAGCGGGAGTTTAGCATGTAATAATGGTCTTGAAATAAAAGATAGTGCAAAAATTGAATATCAAACAGTAAATTATGCTAATACTAAAATAATCTCAGAGGGTAAATTAGTATTAGATGGCATAATTAAAAATCAGGTTAGTTCAAGTATTAATTTCCCAAAAAGTGAAGAAGGTTTGCTTGATATAACTGCTAAAAACGGTTTAGAGATAAAGCAGCAATTTTTTACAGATTATTGGGGTTCATTACAGGTAAGTGATTCAATAGAAGCATGCGGAACAACTAATATCACTCTTGACGGAGGTCAGGGCGATATCTACGGTAATATCAATTCATATTATAAATTGAATATTATAAATAACGGTGCAGGTGATTTGAATATAGCAAGCGAAACGGTTAAAAATAGTAATATTGAATATGTATATTTTGAACAGAAAGAGGATGGTACTTATGATCATTATGACAAAGTGTTTGTCGGAGGTATAAATATATCTAATGCATCAACGGGTAATTTGAATATCTCAGGTGTTTTAGAAGAAGTCGAAGGCAAAATTGATATAAATAGTAATGCTCAAACTAATCTTGCAACGACCGGTTCTATTTATAACAAAAAAGGTGATATAGCAATATCTTCAAAAGGACTTACAACCTCTGATGATTCAATAATAAAAGCAGATAACGGGAATATAACTGTTACAAATAATTCTTTTGAGTCAGGTTCAACTAAAAAGTCCAATTTGGTTATGAATGGGATTATAGTTGATGAAAAAGGAAATATTAAAATAGAAAATAAAGGTGACAGTGCAAGCCTTGGTTATACAAAAACTGAAGGCGAAGATGTTCTGACTGTCGGTCATATTGCAGGTCAAAATGGTGATATTGAAATTATTAATAATAAAGGTGATATGACTATAACATCGACTATTTCTCATAATGAGGATTGGACTGCAAACGGTATGATTTCAATACATAATGCAAGTGTCGGCAAGATGAATATTCAGGCTGATATTAAGACAGAGGGTATGGGTAAAGTTGATGAAAATGACGGTAATATTATAAAAGCAATCTCAATAACAAATGGTGCTAATTCAGGAGAATTAACGCTTGCAAATAATATTTCTGCAAGAAGGGGGAATATTTATGTTGAGGATAGCAGTTCAAAGAAAATGGTTACTACTGCTAATATCTCTAGTACCGGAAGCGGAAATGTATTTGTCAATATTAAAGCAGGTGATTCTGATATTGGAGGAAAAATTGAGGTTACCGAAGGTAATGTAAATATCACAAATGCAGGTGATAATTTATCTGAAACGGGTGTTATCCTCAATAAAAAGGGTGACATCAATATAGAGAATATTGCAGGTACTCTGACTGTTGCTGAAAACGGTAATATAACAGCCGAAAAAGGCGGGGTAAATATAACAAATAATAGTGCAGATGGGGCAACTATCGCAGGAAATGTTACAGACAAAGAAGGCGATATAATAATAGAAAATACATCAGGTACTCTGACTGTTGCCGAAACAGGTAATATAACAGCCGAAAAAGGCGGGGTAAATATAACAAATAATAGTGCTGATGGTGCAATTATTGCAGGAAATGTTACAGACAAAGAAGGCGATATAATAATAGAAAATACCGCAGGGACTTTGAATGTTGCCCAAACAGGGAATATAGCAAACGAAAAAGGTAATGTAAATATAACAAATAATAGTGCTGATGGTGCAATTATTGCAGGAAATGTTACAGACAAAGAAGGCGATATAATAATAGAAAATACCGCAGGGGCTTTGAATGTTGCCGAAACGGGCAGTGTAACAGCCGAAAAAGGCGGGGTAAATATAACAAATAATAGTGCTGACGGTGTAATTATTGCAGGAAATGTTACAGACAAAGAAGGCGATATAATAATAAAAAATACCGCAGGGACTTTGAATGTTGCCCAAACAGGGAATATAGCAAACGAAAAAGGTAATGTAAATATAACAAATAATAGTGCTGATGG
>JAEEGL013060165.1_pt1 | contig 28505 bp, 10 predicted proteins | sample 9134231 | NCBI WGS metagenome assembly JAEEGL01 (sample SAMN16246548, study PRJNA631951) | gut metagenome | biome: gut microbiome; feature: rumen; material: fiber-attached | host: Bos | place: Iran: Karaj | collected 2018-10
TCTTATTGCTGCTCCTTCTGCTGTCTGCGGCCCTGGGCGCCGTTGCTCAGGAAGCCGACCGTGATACCCTGCCGAAGGAATACAGGGACAAATATCCCGGCCTGGCCTTTGCCGAAAGCGATATCGTCCTGTATTCCCCCCGGGACTATCAGGTGTTCCAGCGCCGGAGCAGGTCCGAGGGCGAGATATTCTTTTCGGGCAAAATCAACGTGCCTTACGACAAGGTCTCTTACCGCATTACGGGCAGGGCCTTTGACGGCAAGGCCCTCCCCAAAGGCTTCAGGACCCTGAAGGTGAACCCCGTGACCGGCGGCTTTGACGAATACGTGAAGGTCCGGGCGGGAGGCTGGTACGCCGTGGAAATAAAAGCGGAAAAGGACAAAAAGACCGTGGCGGAAACAGCGGTGGACAAGGTGGGCGTAGGCGAGGTGTTCGTAGGCGCCGGCCAGTCCAATTCCACCAACTGGGGGCAGGAGCCCATACGGCAGTCTCTGGGCATGGGAGCCTCCACCGACGGAGTCAACTGGAAGCCCTGCGACGACCCCATGATCGGCCAGCACGACAATACTCAGGGGGGCAGCTATTATCCCGAGTTCTGCGACCTTATGTACAAGGAGTTCGGGGTGCCCATAGGCATCGCCTCCACGGGCCACGGAGGGAGCACCATAGAGCAGTGGGCGGCGGGCGCCACCCTCTACAACTTTTTTATGGCCCGGGTGAAGCAGCTGGGCAAAAACGGCTTCCGGGCCGTGCTGTGGCACCAGGGGGAAAGCAACTACCTGACCCCCACCGAGGTGTCGGTTATGAATATGACCGCCATCATCAGGTCCTCCAACTACGACGCGGGCTGGCAGTTTCCCTGGTTCGTGGCCAAGGTCAGCTACCGGACTCCCGAAGAGCCTTCCTTCCCCCTTATCCGGGCTGCCCACCAGCGGCTCTGGGACGAAGGTACGGCCCTGGAGGGCCCCGACACCGACGTCCTCACCGGCGACAACAGGGACTATGACGGCAGGGGCATCCATATGAGCCCCAAGGGGCTCCGGGCCCATGCGGCCCTGTGGGCGGAGAAGGTGATTCCCTACGTGCGCTCCTGCATCGATAAATAAGTTTTGGGACAGGAAATCATGAAAAAAATCATTTTTATTATGCTTGCGCTGCTGTGCCCCCTGTTTGCGGGGGCCCAGGCCTTTACCGTTCTGGATAACGGCGATATCAGGGTGCAGGGCTCGAATTATGCCGCCGAATTCAGCGCGTCGGGCGGCTGTCTCTCCGGCCTTACGGTGCGGGATACGCAGTTCATGGAGCCGGAACGATATTACGGCTGGATAAAGGAATACCGGACCTGCTTCTTTACCGCCTCCGCCGGCCTGCTGGACGAGGACGCGCCGGCTTCGGCTGCCCTTGACGGCAGCAGCGTAGTCTGTACGTGCCCCTCTCTGGGGACGGCTGTGTTTGAGATGAAGGACGACCACTTCACAGTCCGGGCCAAAAACACCTCCGGCGCTCCGGTCAGTTATATCATGGCCTTTTCGGGCAGGGTCCGCTGCACCGAAGCAGACTGGAAGCCTGTCACCGAGAACCGGGGCGGTTTCCGGGCGGATGCGGTCAAATGGGTCCTGGATCACGCTGTAGTGGGCGTCGAGGGCGACTCTCTGTGGGAGCCCTATTCCTACAGCGCCCGCATAGCGCGCCTGGTCCTGGAGCCCGGGCAGGAAAAAAGCCTGCGCTTCTTCTTTACCCCCGCTTCGGTGAAGGAGTCGGAGGCCGCCTACAAAATGCGGCTTCCCGCCATGGAGCTTGCGGAGTTTGACCTGGCCAGCCCCTGCGACTGGCAGGTGTTCCAGCGCCGGGACAGGCTTTCCGGCCCCGTTCTTTTCAGCGGCAGGGTCCCTGCGGGCTGCGACAGCATCCGTTACCGGATCACCGGCAAAGACCTGAGAGGGAAAAAGGTGGATACGGGCCGCAAAGCCATCAAGGTGAAGGACGGCTTTTTCTGCCAAAAGGTCTCCTGTCCCGCCGGAGGCTGGTACCGGGTTGATATAGAAGCCCTGGAAAAGGGCAGGCCCTTGTGGGAAAAGACCCTTGAACACGTGGGCGTAGGCGAGGTGTTCGTGGGCGCCGGCCAGTCCAACTCCACCAACTGGGGGCAGTTCTTCGCGGAGCAGGAGAGCGGCATGGTGTCCGCTACCGACGGCGTGACCTGGCGGAAGGCCGAGGGCCCTATGCCCGGCGTCCACGAAGGCAGCTCCGGAGGCAGCTATTATCCCTCTCTGGGAGACCTCATATACAAAGAATTCAACGTTCCCGTAGGGATAGCCTCCGCGGGCCACGGCGGCTCCGCCATAATCCACTGGAAGCCGGACTGGATGCTGTACCGGCACTTCATAGGCAGGGTCCGGGACCTGGGGCCCGGCGGCTTCCGGGCGGTGCTGTGGCATCAGGGCGAAGCCGATTACGGCAGGGAGTTCAACGCAGCCCTTACGGATATGATCGGCATCATACAGGCCTCCAGAAAGGACGCGGGCTGGTACGTGCCCTGGTTCGTGGCTCAGGTCTCCTACAACAACGAAGAGGCCGCTTCCGGCCCCATCCGCAACGTGCATAAAGCCCTGTGGGATCTGGGGATCGCCCTGGAAGGGCCTGACACGGATACCCTTACGGGCAAAATGCGGGATTACGACGGCAAGGGGGTCCACCTGAGCCCCGAGGGCCTGCGGGAACACGGCAGGCTGTGGGCGGAAAAGCTTATCCCGTATATCCGCGCCTGCATCGGCCGATGATGAAAACGCTCCTGCGTTTTTTGCCGCTGTTTTGCGGCCTTGCGGCGTTTTTTTCTGCCTGCTGCCCGGCAGCGGCAAGCGGCTTCGGCGGAACGGAGCCCGGCGTGGAAACGCGGGGCTCTTCCTGCCTCACCCTTGACATGCTGCCCGAGACCTTTTACGACGACGATATCGCGGTGTTTTCCCCGAAACAGTATCAGGTGTTCCAGCGGAGAAGCAGAAACGGCGGCGTGATATTCTTTTCCGGGGCGGTGAACGTCCCCTGCGACAGGCTGTCCTTCAGGATCGACGGCATAAGCCTTGACGGCAGGGGCTTTTCCAAAGGCTTCAGGCCCCTGAAACTCAATAGGAACGCCGGTATCTTTGGCGAATACGTCCCGGTTCCTGCCGGCGGCCGGTACAGGATAGAACTGCGGGCGGAGAAGGGCAAAAAGACCGTGGCCGAAAAGGTGATAGAAAACGTGGGAGTTGGAGAGGTGTTCATATGCGCCGGAGTATCCGGCCCCTCCGGCCCTTATCTCATGAACGGGGGCCCGGCCATGGCCTCCCTTACCGACGGCGTGAGATGGAAGCCCTGCGGCGGAACAAACAGCGCCCTTCCCCGGCTGGCAGACCTGCTTTACGCCGAATTCGGAGTGCCCGCGGCTTTTGCCTCCGCCGGTGACGGGAGCACTGCGGTGCAGGACGTGGCGCTGCAGCTGGGCAAAGGCGGCTTCCGGGCCGCGCTGCTGCAGGAGGGTGAAAACGGCGCCGCGGTCCGCATCTTTTCGTTTGAAACCGGCGGTTTTTTTCCGCGGTTCCAGGGGGACGCCGGGAGCCCGAAGCCCCTTGCGGAGCAGTGGGCGGAAAAGCTTATCCCGTATATCCGCGCCTGTATCGGCGGCGATTGAAACAGCGCGCAGGTTTTTTTTCAGCCGGAGGCTCAAAGCCTCCGTTTTTTTTGTGGGAACTATATATTCACCGGCGTAATGTGATATAATATAATAAGATATGATATAAACGGATAATATGATTCCGGCCGCATGGGCTGCGCCGGAAAAGGAGCAATTATGAAAAATGCATTATTCGGCAGGCTGCTTGTTTTGGCCGTCTGCCTGTGGGCGTGCTGCTGTGCCGCTTTCGCGGACATCAACGTCACCAACGAAGCCGAGCTGTTTGCCCTCTCCGGCGAGGAACTCGGCGAGAACGTGAATATCGCCCCGGGGACCTACGATATGTCCTCCTACAATTGGAGATGTATCTTCATGCTGGACCAGGGCTGCGTCCTCAACGGCAACGGCGCCGTGATAACAGGCCTCAGCGAGACCTTTCTCTCGGACAACTGGGGCACCATCACCAACCTTACCGTCAAGGTGTCCTCCGATCTCGACATGGACATAGATTACGGCGGCATATCCTGCTTTAACTTCGGAGACATCGAGAACTGCGTGGTTTACGGGGAAGACGCCGTGATCTCGGCCGACGGAAGCTCCACTATTCTCGCGGGAATAGCCACCTACAACGAAGGCGCCGTCCGCGACTGTATGGTCAGCGGACTGTGTTTCCTGTCGAAAGGAGACGCCCAGACCGTGGGCGGCATAGTCGGCGCGAACAACGGAGACATAGAAAGGTGCTGCGTCTTTGACACGATCATCGACGCTTCCCTCGCCGAGTACGGCGATTATCTCTATACGAATATTGGCTTCCTCATCGGCAACGATAACGGGGGTGAACTCACGGCCAGCAGCGCCGAGGGCTGCCTCGCTGTGGCTCCCGGAGGCTTCGTCGGCGGGATCGCCGGAGCTGTGACGGACAACTATCCCATCAACATTTTCGCCTGCCGCGTGAAGAACTGCGACATCATCTACGGGAACTATACCGGTTACGGCAGTATGGGCGGCCTGGTGGGCAGCTTTTACTCCGACGGGGAAGCGATGGTCGAGGGCTGTTATTTCGGCGGCAAAAAGAGCCAGGGGCTCTGTGTCGAATGGGGCGTTGCCGGCGGCCTCTTCGGCGAATTCTGGTGCTACAACCAGATCGGCGCCCGCAATTGCTATTACGATACCGACTACGCTGCCGGGATCACCGGTATCATGGGCGACGGCGAATGGCCCATGACCGACTACTGCGAGGGATATACTGACGACTACATGAAGGGCCCCGACTTCCCTTATCTGCTGGGCGCGGACTGGCAGGAAGTTACGGACGATTATCCCGTTTACAGCGACGGCAACTACAAGCGGCTGATAATTGCCCGCCCCTCAAAGGACAACGTGCCTCTCTCCAAAAACATTTACAAGGTGGAGATCGCGGGGCTCAACGAATACGCCTTCGTGATGGGCGACGCGGTGATAGACTATTCGGACCTGCTGCTGACGGACGTCATAGGGGACGGCACCGACATCACCGTTGACAGCTTCACGGTGAACGGCGCGGACGTTCCCGAAGGCATCGACGTGGATCTGTCCGGCCTGGAGGACACAGTCACCATTTCCGCCAGAGTCACCAACAACACGGCCGAGGCTCTGCAGGACACCGTGGACGAATACAGGGGCATCTACCAAAGAGGCCTCAGGATGTTCACTCCCAGCAGCCTGGCCACTCTGAAGACTGCCATAGACGCCGCCCAGGACGTTCTGGACGACCACTTCATCAATGTGACCAAGACGGAGGCCGATCCTCTGGCTGCCGCTATTGAGACCACCGCTCTTGACGTGCTGATGTGCACCCTCACCTTCAACGCCGTGGACGGCGTGGTGAACGTGAACGGCGGAGCCGCAGTGAACTCGTACGTTGCGGAAAAGAACACCACCGTAGAGCTCAACGCGATCCCCATGAGCGGCTACGAGTTTGAATACTGGCAGGACAGCGGCGGCAACATCATCGGTACCGCTTCGTCCATCGACTACACCGTGAGCCGGACCACCGCCATCACCGCAGTGTTCCGCGGTAACTCGGCTTATACCTTCACCTATCAGGACAACTACGGTAAGATCTACAAGATACAGACCGCTTCCGACTTCAGCGAGGTGTCTTATCCCTACGCCGTTGGTTCCACAGATATGAGAGTGGGCCTCGAGGTCCTGTCCTGGGCCGACGATTATCCCGGCGGCGTTCCCGCTTCCGGCGCCGTTGACGCCAACGTAGTGTTCACCGCCAATCTGAAGCGCGTGGACGGCGAAAGCTTCACCGTGAGCTACAAGAACAATCAGGACGAGAGTTCCTGGCAGACCCAGGTCCTGAAAGCGGGCTACGTGTTTGAGAAGACGGCCGCCGACAGCTACGGCGGGAGCGATTTCTCCTGCTGGAAGGATTCCGCGGGCAACGTGCTCACCTACGGCAAGACCATAAAGATATCGGTTTATTCCGATATGTTCGTGTATCCCTGGTACGACGGAGCGAAGACCGGCGTCACCACCGCCGTTCTGCAGGCGCCCATAGCGTCGAGCGGCAAGATCTCCTTCCCCGGCCAGATCGTGGAAGGCGCTGATTTCAGCAGCCTGGTTTACTGCGGCGTGCTGATGCTGCAGTCGAATACCGCCGTCACAGACCTGACCTTCGATACTCCGGGGGTGATAGTGGGCAAGGCCAACAGCGTTTCCGCTTTGACCAAGAGCTTTATCATCAACAAGAAGAACGTTGCTTCCGGGGACACCTGGTACGGCAGAGCCTTTGCTGTTTACTACAGCGGCAACGATCTGACTGTCGCTTATTCGGATATCAAGAGCGCGACAGCGCAGTAAAATATCGGTGCTTTTAACGGCAGGCAAAACGCCTGCCGTTTTTTTTGTGTCTGAATGCGATTTGTCCCACGGCGTCACCTCTGCGCAATCGCTGAACGGAGCGGTATCCATAAAGCCTGAAAACACGCAAAGGCTCTGCATAACAGTAAGGCTTGAAACCGCGCAAGGGGTGGGAGGGGCGTAGCCCCTGCTCGAGCGTTTGTTCAAGCGTCGCCATAAGGCGCAAGGCAGGAAAAGCAAGCCCGCAGCTTTCGGGGTTGCCCTGCCGCAGAGCGAAGAACAAAGGCGAAGACGGGTCCAGGGCAGCAGGCCCTGTGTCTGTGGGGGGTCCGGGGCGACTAGAAACGCCCCGGCGGGGTTCGGGCACCGCGTGCCCGAGAAAAAGAGGGGGGTTCATAAGGGGGGTATTCTTCCCCCCTTGAAGAGAGAGCCGGGATGACGCCGTGTAAAAGGGCTTTCCTGTGCGCTCCTTATACGGCCCCCCCATCAGTAAAACTAACCACTCTTCCCGTCTGTACTCTTATCAGGGTCCTCCCGGCGATTGCCACTCGCCGGGCCCCTCCTGAGGCCTCTTACCGGAAAAGCTTCTGAGGTCGCTTTTCCGCCGAGGTGACGGGAAGAGCGAACCGCCGGGATGACCGCAACAGCCGGGATGACGCCGTTGGCGCTTTAAGCCGCGAGCCCGCTTTCCGAAAACAAAAAAGTTTTTCATATGTTTTTCCGGATATATGCTATAATAATATCGGAAATATTATATGTGAGGAACGATATGCAAAAACTGACAGCCGTTATTTGGCTTTTAGCGTGCTCTTCTCTTCTTTTCGGCTTTTCCGCAAGCTTTGAGAGCGATGAGGCTGCGCCTCTCTGCGCCATAACCGATTGCCGGGGCGTTTACAGGATAGTGGGCACCGGCTTCGGGGACCTGGTGGAGGATCTCAACACTTCTCCCGCGGCCGTGATGGACGAAGGCCCCCGCAACCTTCTGGACGGAAGCCCGGACACCAAATATATCACGGGCGCCATGCCTCTGGAGATCGCCGTCACCCTGGCAAAGTCCGTGGGCATAAAGGGGTATTTTCTGGTCAGCGCAAACGACTATCCCGGCAGGGACCCTATGGACTGGGTCCTGGAGGGCTCTTCTGACGGCAGCGACTGGCAGGCCCTTGACAGCCGGCAGGGCGAGACCTTCGAAGAGCGTTTTGAGAAAAAAAGCTATTCCCTGGACGGGGTTCCCTCTTATAAATACTACCGCCTGAGAGTCACCAAAAGGCTGGATCCGGAGATACGTCCCCCCTACACCCAGCTGGCCTCCTTTGAACTGGTCACCGACGAGGCGGGCAACGAGCCCGTGAAAAACGAAGGCATGACCGCGGCTTCCAAAAACGCTCCCATGCACTCCTGGATCAACGGCGGCGGCGGCTGGAAAGGCTCGCGCTGCCTGGAGATACGGGGTTCCCATACGGGGCCTGCCTCCTGCTCCGCCGTTTTGTACGAGGGCCTGAAGCAGAAGGTGGGAAAGAACACGGTGTTCTCCTATATGATACTCCCGGATTTTCTGGGGGATTACGACTTTGACCACGTGAGCCAGTACGCAGCCCTGGACCTGGTATTTACCGACGGGACCACACTGTCCTCCCTGAAGGCCAGGGACCGGGACCTTTTCGGCATGTCCGCCCGGGAGCAGGGCGACGCCAAACGCATGATAACCGGCAACTGGAACCTTATCTCCTGCGATGCGGGGAAATACGCTGCAGGCAAGACTATCGACAAGGTGAAAGTGGTTTACGACAACCCCAACCGCTACGGCGGCGAAAGGACCTTCCTCACATATTTTGACGATATCGAAATACGGGACGAGGCTCCCGCTTCCGGCCTTACCCCGGCGGACTATGTCATCACCACCCGGGGCACCAACGACAATCTGTTCATTACCCGGGGCCTCACCTTCCCCGCGGTGTGCGTGCCCAACAGCTTCAGTTTCTGGACTGCCTCCACCTCCTACGGCGGCGGCCAGATATACAAATATCAGCCGGACAGCAAAATAACCCATTTCATGTCCTCGCACCAGGCCTCCTTCCATCTGGGGGACCACGGCAACTTTATGTTCATGCCCACGGACACGGCCTTTGAGGATGCCACGGCGGACAACTGCAGCGTGGGAGCCAGGGCCAGGAACTTTGATTTCGACGGCCAGATCGCCAGGGCCCACTATTACGGCGTGACTCTGGATAACGGCATAAAGTGCGAGATAAGCCCCGCGAGCCACTCGTCGGCGTCGCGTTTCACTTTTCCTGCAGAAAAGCCCAAAACGCTTATTTTCGACTGCTGCAACCCGGGGCTCAACAAGGGAGAGATCAGGTTTGAGAGCGACGGCAGCTTTTCCGCCTTTTTCGACGAATGGTACGGCGCTGCCGCCGGCACTCCGGGCCTTTACGTTTACGGCAGGTTCGACGTCCCCGTGAAGGATGCGAAGGTGTTCGGAAACGTGTTTTCCTGCGTAAAGTTCGATGCTCCCGAAGTCACCATGTTCCTGGGCACCAGCTACCTGAGCGTTGAACAGGCGAAAAAGAACCTGGAGATGGAGATAGGGAATGCTTCCTTCGACGCCGTGCGCAACTCCGCCAAAAGGCTGTGGAACAGCCTGCTGGGCCGGGTGAAGATCGAGGGGGCCACGCCCCATCAGCTCACCAGCTTTTATTCCTCCATGTACCGCATGCTCATGTATCCCACCAGCCTGGCGGAGAATACGGGCACAAAGGCGAAGCCTCACATGGTTTACGCTTCTCCCTACACCAGCGAGCAGGGGAAGCCGGACGTCAGGGAGGGAGTCATGAACACCTCCAACGGCTTCTGGGACACCTACCGCACTGCCTGGTCTGCCTACGCCCTGCTGTTCCCCGACAGGGCGGGGGGCCTGATAGACGGCATCACCGAGCACTACAACGCCTGCGGCTTCATCCCCAAATGGGTGGCTCCCGCGGGAGTGGAATGCATGGTGGGCACCAGCTCCGACGTGATCTGCGCCGACCTCATGCTCAAGGGTATCAAATTCAACCGGGAGAGGGCCTATCTGGCGGCCCTCCGCAACGGCTCCTGCGATCCTCTGGGCCCCTTCGGCAGGCCGGAGATGTTCCGTTCCCGCTACAAGGGCTACGGCGAAAGCATGGGCTGGAGCTGGATGGCGGACAACTGCATCAACGACGCGGGCATAGCCCAGATGGCCCGTTTGCTGGGGCATGAGGACGACGAAGCCTACTTCAGAAGGGCGGCGGTGAATTACACCCACATGTTCAACAGAGATATAGGCCTGGGCTTCTTCATGACCCGTTACTTCGACGGCCGGTGGAAGGCGGACAAGGATACCTTCGACCCCTGGTACTGGCACGGGGATTACGTGGAGAGCAACGGCTACGGCATGAGGGTCACGGTGCCCCACGACGGCAACGGCCTGGCCTGGCTCTACGGGAGCCGCCAGCGGCTGGGGCAGGCCATAGACGAGATAATGGCCGCCAACGAGGACTTTCACCATTCCGGCAGACAGCACGAGATGTATGAGGCCAGAGAGGTGCGCATGGGCCAGTATATGCACAACAACCAGCAGGCCCACCACATCCTGTATATGTATCTCTTTGCGGACGGAGCCCCCAAGACCCAGAAATACGTGCGGGAGGTGCTTACCCGCCTGTATCTGGGCAGCGAGGCCGGCCAGGGGTATTTGGGCGACGAGGACAACGGCGAGCAGTCCTGCTGGTATATCCTGAGCGCCATGGGAATATATCCCCTGAGCCTGGCAAGCGGGGAATACGCCGTAGGCTCCCCTCTGTTTGACAAAGTGACTCTGGACCTGCCCACCGGCAGGCTGGTCATAGAGGCCAAAGGCAACAGCCCTGATAACTGCTACGTGCAGAGCCTGTCCATAGACGGCAAGGCCTGGAACAAAGTGACCATACCCCACAGCGTTTTTGTGAAGGCGAAGCGTATTACCTTTACCATGGGGCCGAAGCCTTCTGACTGGGGCAGGGGCACGTATCCCGTCAGCATAACCGGGAAGGTGGCGGAGCCTCTGGGCACCGTGGATCTGTCCACATCGAGCGACCAGAGAGAGCTCACCGACGACGATTCCAACACTGTATGCCGGATAGACGGACAGGCTTCCCTCACCGCCAAAGAGGAGAAGGCCAATATCCTGACCCTCACCTGCGATACGCCGGAGAACGCTCCCCGGGAGTTTGCCCTTTACGGAGTGGCGGAGGACGGCGACAGGGTCCTTCTGGAACGGAGAAAGAACATCAAATACCGGTGGCCCAAGCAGCTCAAGCCCTTCATAGTGCGCAAGCCGGGGGCTTACGCCCAGTATATCCTGGAGACAAAGGGCGACGTGGCGGAGGCCGAGCTTCTGAAGTGATATGAAAAAACTGTTTATATCGATATGTTTGCTGTGCGCTGCGGCGGCTGTGTCCGCCGCAGGCTACTTTGCCGGCTTTGAAAACGAAAAGGGCTTTACGCCGGACGCGACGGAGATATGCCTGAACGTCACCCGTCCCGCTCCTCCGGGAGCCTTTGCGGAGATAGTCCTTTCCCCCGCCATTTCCTACGGCGAGGGCAAGGATATGCTGTTTGACGGCAACGACAGAAGCAAGTATCTCACCACGGTGAGGCCTGTGGAAATGCTGTTCAGGCTGAAGCAGCCCTACGCCATGAAGGACTACTACATGGTGTCCGCCAACGACTACCCCAACAGGGACCCTTATTCCTGGATCCTGGAGGGGTCGGAGGACGGCAGCCTGTGGGAGCGTCTCCACTCCGTGGAGGGCCACGTGTTTTCGGAGCGGTTCGAAAAAGCCGAATTCACTTTTGAAAACTCCAAACCCCGGCAGTATTACCGGTTCAGGGACATCGCCACCCGGGGCAGCGTGCCCGACACGTATCTGCAGCTGGCGGAGCTGCATCTCGGGCTTCCGGACTCTCTGGAAAGCGAAACCGAGGAGGGCATGAGCACCCGCATAGTGCCGGGAGTGCCCGATCTGTGGACCGGCAGGCAGGGGGACGGCTGGAGCACCCCGGGCTGCCTGGAGATCTCCGGCACCGTGGCGGCTAAGGGCAGGGGCCTGTGCGTGAACACGGTATATAAGGATGTGGATATACAGGTAAAGAAGAACACCGTGTTCTCTTTCTGCATTTTGCCCATGTTCCGGGGGGATTTCGACTATTCCCACGCCAACAAATACGTGAGCCTGGACCTGCGGTTCTCCGACGGCACCCTGCTTTCGGAGACCGGGGCGGAGGACCGGGACGGCTTCCCCATGGGGGCCCGGGGCCAGGGCTTTTCCAAACGCACCTTTACCGGCCAGTGGAACTATATCTGCTGCGATCTTTCCGCCTTTGCCGGGAAAAAAATTAAGGATATACTGGCGGTGTACGACCGGCCCGAGGGAGGCGAGGCGGGAGCCTGCTTCGCAGTTTACGCCGACGATATAAGGATAGATGAAAGAAAGCCCGCCAAAAGGGAGACTGCCGCCGACTTTGTGGATACCACCCGGGGCTCCAACGACAGCTTCGTATATACCCGGGGGCTCCACTATCCCGCCTGCTGCCTGCCCAACTGCTTTACTGCCTGGACCCCTTCCACCACAGCGGGAGAGAGGCGCATATACGCCTGGCAGCCCGGCAACAAGATAACCCATTTCATGTCCGGACACGCCGTGAACTACTGCCTGGGGGACCACGGCAACTTTATGGTGATGCCCAACAGCGATATAGACGCGGAACGCTGCGATCCCATGGAAACGGACGTATGGAAGAGAGGGTCCGATTTTGACCGGGACACCGAGACGGCCCGGGCCCACGGCTATTCCGTCACCCTGAAGCGGGGGAACATACGGGCGGAGATGGCCCCGACCATGCGCTGCGGAGCCATGCGCTTCCGTTTTGGGACAAAATCTCCGGTGAACGTGATCCTGGACAGCATGAACGGCGAGGTGCGGGCCACGGGAAGGATAGAGTTTGGCCCTGACGGCTCCTTTGACGCCTTCACCGACCAGTATTCCGATCAGGGAAAGGGCATGCCGGGGCTTTACGTCCACGGCGAATTCAGCGTGAAGCCGGTCCTCACGCGGCGGCTTTCGGAGGATACTCCTCTTTCCATAGTGAAGTTTCCCGACGGCACGAAAGAGGTGACTCTCATGATGGGCACCAGCTATATAAGCTGCGCCCAGGCAAAAAAGAACCTGGACATGGAGATAGGCGGCGATTCCTTCGATGCAGTGCGCAACAAAGCCAAGGCCGAATGGAACGCCCTGTTCGACAGGGTGAAGATAGACCGCAGCGGCCCCAACGTGACGGAGAATTATCTCATCACCTTTTATTCCTGCATGTACAGGCTTTTCCGTTTTCCCACCACTCTCACCGAGAACACCGGCGCAAAGGAAAGCCCCGTGTGGGTATATACCTCCCCCTACGCCAGCGAAAGGGACAGGCCGGCGGTGAAGCCGGGGGATATGCGGACCTCCAACGGCTTCTGGGACAACTACCGCACCACCTGGCCCGCCTACGCCCTGCTGGCGCCGGACAAGGATACGGAGGCCCTCAACGGCATCCTCATGCATTACAAAGAGACCGGCTGGCTGGCCAAGTGGCTCTGCCCCCGGGGCATAGACTGCATGGTGGGCTCTTCGTCGGATATTGTCTGCGCCGAGGCCATGGTGAAGGGCATAGAGTTTGACTATGAAACTGCTTATGAATGCGCCCTGAAAAACGCCACCGTGGTGCCCCCGGCGGGCATGGGGAGAGCGGCTATGAACTATTATCCCTACAGGGGAGACACGGCCCTCGTGGGCTATTCGTGGATGATAGAGGACTGCATCAACGACTACGGCATCGCAAAAATGGCGGAGATGCTGGGCCATGAGGACGAAGCAGCCTACTTCCGCCGCACCGCCGCCTTCTACTCCAATATGTTCAACCCGGAGATAGGCTTCTTTGTGTCCAAGGCCAATGAAGGGGGCTGGGTGAGGACGAAGGACAACTTCGACCCCTTCCTGTGGGACGACGGCTTTGCGGAAAGCAACGCCTGGGGGGCCAGCGTGTCCGCCGTGTTCGACGGCGAGGGGCTGGCGGCCCTTTACGGCGGCAGGGAGGGCCTCAACAAACGGCTCGACGACCTGTTTGCCGCCGACTGCCACTTCACCAGAGGCTTCGTGACCCACGAGAACTTTGAGGCGCGGGACCTCCGCATGGGGCAGTTCCAGCACAACAACCAGCCCAGCCAGCATATACCGTATATGTACGCCTTCACCGACCAGAAATACAAGACCCAGGCCCACACCCGGGAGATACTCCGGCGGCTCTACGTGGGCGCCGATTTCGGCCAGGGCTACACGGGGGACGAGGACAACGGCGAGCAATCCGGGTATTTCGTGATGGCGAGCCTGGGCTTTTATCCCCTGAGCCCCGCCTCCGGGGAATACGTGATAACCTCGCCCCTCTTTGACAGGGTGACCCTGGACCTGCTCTCCGGCAGGCTGGTGATAGAAGCCAGAAACAACAAAAAGGAAAACCCGTATATCCAGAGCCTCACGGTGGACGGAAAGCCCTGGAACAAAATAACCATAGATCACGATACCCTGATAAAGGCAAAGCGCATAGTGTTCGACATGGGGCCGGATCCCTCCCGCTGGGCGGAAGGCACCTATCCCGAGAGCCTCACGGAAAAGGGGAAAGCCCCTTCGCCCCTGAGGGATATCTATTCCGACGGCTCGTTTTTCAGCGACGACAACTCCGATTCGTGGAAAACGGCGGAGGAGCCTGTATACCAGACGCTGGACGCCCCGGAAAAGGTGGTGATGGTGACCCTCTGCTGCAACGGCAAAGACACCGCCCCCCGGGAGTTTGCACTGTGGGGCTCCAACGGCGGCGACGACTGGACCCTGCTGGAGGAACGGAAGAACATAACGTTCAAATGGGACAGGCAGCTGAGGCCCTTCATAGTGCACAACCCCGGGCTCTATACCCGGTACAGACTGGATGTGAAGGGGGACCTGGCAGAGGCGGAGCTGCTGAAGTAGAGCTTTGTAAAAAACAGGCGGCGGGCTGACGGCCCGCCGCTTTCGCTTATCCCGGCGGAAACGCTGAAAAAAGCGCCGTCATCTCGTAGCCTTCGCCATACGGCCGGCGCTCAGCCCCACGGCGTCACCTCGGCGGTTCGCCAACAGCGCTCCGCGTCATCCCGACTGATGCGGTCATCTCGGCGGTTCGTCTTCTGGCGAACCGGTAAGAGATCTCCCTGTCAAAGATGTTGCCAATGTCATTTCGGCGGAAAATGTATTCCAACGAATGCAAAGCATACGGGCATTTTTCCGGGAAGAAATCCCGACAAGGATGATTTTGCCTTTCCTTTCTCTCCGAAGGAGAGCGGCAAAAGCGGACTTGGCGATTTTAACGATCTATCGGTAAAACGCTCACGGCCTTTTATACGGCCCCTTCCGTTTGCCTCTGCGCCGACGAAGTCGGCTTATAAGGAAAGAGGCAAACGGACCCTCCGTGGGCCTCTTACCGGAAACGGCCTGAATGCTTACGCATTCGTCGTTGTGCCGTTTCCGCCGAGGTGACGCCGTGAGCGATATGGCGCCGTCCTGCGGTCCGTTCACGCAAAAAAAACGGGCCTTTGCGGCCCGTTTCTTTGTTTTCTGCTATTCTCCTTTATCCACAGAGCACACCACCGTGGACCAGTAGTCCATGTCGGTGCAGTTGAAGCCTCCCATGAGCTGCCACTGTCCGTCGTGCTGGCTCACCCGGAATATTATCTGGTTCCAGCCCTTGCGGACGGGCAGAGGGCCCGTGGCGCACTGGCCGGCCTGGCAGGGGTGTATCCTGTTGTCTTCGAACACCTTCTGCCCGTTGACGAATATCCTCAGGCCGTCGTCGGAGCCGCCGGAGAAGGTGATCTTCGGCACGTTGGGGTCCGCCAGCAGCTCGTCCAGAGCCTTGGGGGAATACATCCACATGGAAAGATATACGGCCTTGTCCGTGTGTTTTGTGCCGTCAAAATCAAACAGCTGATTTTCGTTGACGGCCTTTTCGCTCCAGCCTGCCGTGTCCACGTTTTCGGACATCCCCACAAAGTCCTTTTCGTTGGCTTCGTTGAAATCGGCGGCGTCATAGAGGGGGCTCTGCTTCAGGCGCTGCAGGTCTCCCAGAGCCGAAACGGCGGCGCTGTCGTCCGTCTTCACCGGAGTGTTTTTGACCCCCAGGAAGGCCGCAAGCTCGGAATAGAGGAGTATCTTGTCCTTGCTGGGCGCCATATAGTCTATGGAGCAAACCAGCACCTTGCCCTTGCTCCGGGGCACCGATACCAGCGCCGCGGCGTCGGGCTTCGCTTCCTGCTCCGTGCGGAACACGGCGGCGGTCTTCACGTTCTCGCCCCGGTAGTTCCAGGCGTCCCATTCGGCGTTGCAGGGGTCGATGATGCGGTTGCCCTTACCGAGGATCTCCCCGCCTATGCCGCAGTTCATGATCTCCTTGTTGGAGGATTCGGTAAAATACAGGACGCTGTTGGGGATATACCTGCTCACCATGCTGGTGGCGCGGCGCTCCGCGCAGGCCACTTGGGCGCCGGCGATGCGGCTTACCAGGGGAGCGTTGTCCTTGGAGACGCCCCATACGAAGACTATCTTCCCGGCCTTGGTAAAGGCGTCCGCCTTTTTCTGTATCTCTCCTATATTGCTTTGGTCAAGTCCCGAGCCGTCTATCATCAGCATCCGGGCGCCGTCTCCGCCGGAGAGGTCCCAGCCGGCGAGCCTCAGCACCGAATACAGCTTGCCGCTCTTGTCTCCAGCGTAGCAGACCTTGTCTATCCAGGGCTTGGGGTATTTGTATTTCACTTTTTCCTCAGGCTTTTTGGACCACTTGCCCTTTTTGGCTCCCGCCGGCTCGAAGGCGTCCTTTATGGCTTCGAACATGGGCCATTCCTTATAGAGGGGCAGGGAAGGGTCGTAGCCCGGGTTGAAGGTGGAGGTGTAGGGCCCCAGCCTTTCCGGCTGGACGCCGATCCCGCCTTCCTTCTGCCTGTCAAAGAAAATGCCGTCCTTGGGGCCGGGGGCTTTGCTTGTGTCCGCCAGGCCCAGGGGCAGGGGCTGCAGGGCGTACCAGGCCAGGTTGAATACGCACATATAGGAGGCGCCGTTGGCCCTCTGGTCCAGAGCCAGGTTCTCCCAGCTTTCGTAGGCCAGGGCTTCCATCCTGCCCAGCATGCTTTCGTAGGCGCGGTCGCCGTTCCACCTGGAAAGCTCTTTGGGAGTGCCGTAATAGGCGGCGGTGCATTCCCCTACGCCCCAGGGCTTGTTTTTGGCGGCTATGTTTTTGTAGTATTCCCCGCCGCCGTAGTGGAGCATATTCACCGGAAGCAGGCCACCCAGGTCCTCGCAGCCGTCTCCGGACACCCATACCCGGGAGGGGTCAAGGCTGCGGCAGATATCATACAGATCGCCGCATTTCCCGAACACCATGGCCCTTTCCTCTTCGGTATGCCCCGCCACGCCCATGCCGGCGGAGACCTCGTTCTCTATGGACCAGCCGAACACCGAGGGATGGTTGCGGTCCCGGAGCACCAGCCTTCTCACGTGGTCCCGGGCTCTCTCCCAGAACGCGTCTTCAAAAAAGTTGAAGGCGCAGTGGCTCTCCCAGATGGCGCTTTCGTCCAGCACGGCTATGCCCATTTCGTCCGCCATATCCATGTAGAATTCGGGGTAGGGCTGGGCGTGGAGCCGCACGGCGTTGCCGTTGGCGGCCTTGATGGCGGTGTACCAGGCCCAGGGATAGCGGCGGGTCATCTGGGGAATGCCCATAAAGTGCCAGCTGTCGCCCTTAAGGATTATCTTTTTGCCGTTCAAAAGCAGATCCCGGCCCTTTATCTCATACTCCCTGTAGCCGAAACGCCGGTCCAGGCGGTCCGAGGAGTCTCCGGACAGGCTGAAGGAAGCCAGCAGCAGCGAGGGCTTGTCCATGCTCCAGAGGGGCAGGCCCGCGCCGGAGCAGGCCACAGTCGCCGTTGCCGTTCCTCCGGCGGGCACCGTCACCGAGGCTTCGGAAAACTCCGAGAGAGCCTTGCCGAAGTCCCCCCGGCCTCTGTCGGCAGGGTCGGGAGTCCCGTTTTTGCCGGTGATCCATTTGTAAACGCTGCCCGCCAGGGAGACCCGTTTTTCCGTGTCAGTATAGTTGGCCACCGTGACCTCGGCGGTCACCTTGCCCGCGGAAACCGACGGGTTTATATATACGTCCTGTATGCTCACCTTTTCCCGGGCGTAGAGGATCACGTCCTGCCAGACGCCCCGTATATGCATGCCCCAGAAGGAACCGGCGGGGTAGGCGATATTCCCCCGGGGGCCCTGCACGTTGAATTCCGAGGGGGGCACAGCCTTGACGGAGAGGGTGTTGACCCCGGGCTTCACGTATTTTGTGACGTCAAAATAAAAGGGCATGAAGGAGTCGAAGCCTTCGCCGAACTTCTCTCCGTTCATAAAGGCTTCGAAGCCTCCGGCTATGGCCTTGAAGCAGACGAATATCTCCTTGCCCTCAAAAGAGGCGGGCAGGGCGAATTCGCGTGTCATCACCCCAAGCTTGTAGTTTTCCCATTCTTTGGGATAGGAGGGATAGCAGCGGAAGTCGCCGCCGTTGCCCGCGGAAAAGGAATTCACGTTCCAGGGGGAGGGGATGGAGATGGGCGTTTCGTCCGGCTCCAGCTCTGCCGGGTCCGCATCGGCGCTCTCGGCGCCCATGAACTGCCAGGCGCCGTTGAGGCACAGCTCCCCGACGCCGGAGGAGGGTTCGAATACACCCATATCCGGGGCGTATTCGCCGTGAAAAACGGCGGAAGCCCTGGCGCCGGAGCAGATAAACAGGAAAAGCGCGGCTATTAAAATCAGTTTCATATCGGTCCTCATATGCATATATTTCACTATTACTATAGCATAATTGCCCTTTCCCGTCAACGGAAAAACCTAAAAAAGCGCCGTCATACCCGGGGTCAATGCGCAACAGCGCTCCGCGAGTCATCTCGGCGCCGTCTTGCCAATGGCAAGCGGCGGTAAGAGATCTCCCTGTCATAGAAGTTGCTTTGTGCCCACGGCCTTTTTGTACGGCCCCTCCCATTTGCCCTGCGCCGACTATGTCGGCTTATAATGTAACGGGCAAATGGGCCCCACCGAAGGCCTCTTCCCGGAAAATGCCTGAAACGCTTTCGCGTTTCATCGGTTTACATTTTCCGCCGAGGTGACGCCGTGGGGCAAGGCAAACGGTGCCCCCGAAGATCCCTCTGCCTCCTTCGCCTCGGCGCTTTGCGCCGTTCGTATTGCGTAGCCGGCGGGATGACACGGAGCGCTGTGGCGCTTTTCCGCCGAGGTGACGGGAAGAGCGAAGCCGCCGGGGCTGACGCGCCGGGAGCGCCGGCAAAAAATAAACATTTGCTTTTCCTTCGCCGGTTTTTTGTTGTTTTGCCCGCCGGTATGTGCTATACTATGATAAACGCATCTTTACAGGAGAGGGAGCCATGACAGATTTCAACGCTGCGCAGTCTTATGCGGGAATGGACCTGGTGTGTGTTTTCATCATACTTGCCATAGGCCTTCTCACCCGGTTCTGTCTTGCCCGGGTGGGGACGCCGGCGGGCCGGGTGATATACACCGTGGGCATCTGCTATTCCGTCAACCTTGTCTGCGACGCCCTCTGGGCGCTGGGGGAAGGGACGGGGACTCTTTCGGGTTTCGCCTTTTACGCCGTGAACGCCCTGTATTTCATTTCTCTGGCGGCGGGCTCTTTCTGCTGGTTCATATACTGCGGCGGCCGGCTGGGCATGTTTTTCGTGAAAAAGCCCCTTCTGCGCGCCGTCTTCTTTTTGCCCTGCGCCGCCGTGACGGCGCTTGCCCTCTCCGCTTCCGGCAACGGCCTTCTGTTTTTCCAAAACGGCCTGGGGCTCTATGCAAGGGGCCCTCTTTTCTGGATATTTCCCGTAGCGAACTACAGCTATATCGGCATAAGCTGCGCCCTGGCCTTCATATCCGTGGCCCGGGGGCGGGGAGGCTGGATATTGTTCGCATCGTCTCTTCCGGTGCTGGCCTTTGCTCTGCTGCACGTCGTCCTGGGCATCAACTACGCCTCCATGGGCTTCATGCTGATGCTGTTCGTCCTGTTCTGGGGTGAGATGGTGCGGCTTGCCGACGAGCACAAGATCAGCCGCATCACCGCCGCGCGCCTTTCGAAGCAGAAAAAGATGAACCTCCTCAAGGAAAAAATGGCCCTGCTCCTGGCGGACGACTACGATTCGGTGTTCATGGTGAACCTCGCCACCCGGAGCGTGACTGCCCTGAGGGTGACGGACGCCTATGAAAAAAGCGTGGAGCGGTTTCCGGAAGAGGCGGCTTTCTTCAAGCGCACCTCCCTGGGCATACAGCGCAACGTTCACGAGGAAGACCGGGACTACGTTTCCGGCATGCTGCGGCAGGTGTCGGTGGAGAAGCGGCTCAGGGAGGACGGGGGCTTTTCCTTCGTTTACCGCACCGTTAAAGACGGGGTGAGCTACTACAACAGGATGAAGCTCTCCCGGGGGGACGACCCGGAATACTTTGTGGTGGGCATCAAAAACGTGGACGAAGAGATGCGCCGCGACGCCGGCCGACGCAGGGATCTGGAGCGGCTGAAGGTGATGCGGGTGTTCTACGCCCTCTGCGAGGATTACGACTGCGTCCTGGAGATAGACCCCTCCCGCTGGACCGACGCCGCCTATTCCGTGGCCGGCGATTACGCCGCGCTGCCCGGCTGGGAAAGCAGCATGCCCTACGGCGAAAGGATGCGGATAATAAGGGACTGTCTGGCGGCCCCCGAGGACAGGGCGGGCTTTTTCAACGCCGTTCTGCCGGAAAACGTTATGTGCCGCCTGCGGCGGGACGGCGTTTTTCTCTACGATCTCCGCTTCGTTTCGCAGGGGCGCAGCCGGCGCATGCAGGTGAAATACATAATGGAGGGCAAAGACGAGCCCCGTATAATCTGCGGCTTCCGGAGCCTGGAGCGGGAGCTGAACATCATAGAACAGAACCGCCGCCTGGAACGGGAGACGGTGCGCCAGACCGCGTTTTTCGATCTGTTCGTGGCAGACTACGTTTCCGCCTTTTATATAGACCTGCAGACGGGAGCCTTCGCCATATACAAGATACAGCCCCAGCTGGAGCCCCTGCTGGACAGGTCCGATTTTGAAGCCTCTATGGCAAAGTATATCAACAGCGTGGTTTACGCCCCCGACCGGGAGGCCATGCTGAAGACCTGCTCCCGGCAGAACATAAAAGACAGGCTGGAAAAGGAAGAGGGCTTCACCTTTATCTTCCGGGAGACCCTTTCCGGAAAGCCGGAGTACCACAGGCTCAGGATACGCCGGGGGGCGGACCGGCTCCACGCCGCCGCCGCTTTTATGGACGTCAACGAAGAGTTTGTCCGGGAGGCCTTGGAAAAAGAACGCCTGGAGGCCCGGGTGGCGGAACGCACCGGGGAGCTGAGGCTGTCCAACGAAAGGCTCAACAAAATGAGCGCCGGCATAGTGGATCTTCTGGGCAACGTGGTGGAGACCAGAGACATAGACAGCGGCAGGCACGTCCACAGGGTGAAGGACCTCACCGCGATACTTGTCTCCCGGGTGATGAAAAACTGCCCCGAATACGGCATCACCCCGGAAACGGCGGAGCAGATCGCTCTGGTGTCCCCTCTCCACGACGTGGGAAAGATAGCCATCCCCGACAACATCCTGCTGAAGCGGGGGTCGCTTTCGGAGGAAGAATTCGCCCTGATGAAGACCCACTGCCGCAAGGGCAGCGAGCTCATAGAGAACATAGGGGACAACTGGGACGCCGACTATCTGAAGATGAGCATGGATATATGCCTTTACCACCATGAGAAATGGGACGGCAGGGGCTACCCGGAGGGGCTTGCCGGCGACGATATACCCATAGCGGCCCAGATAGTTTCGGTGGCGGACATATTCGACGCCCTCACTTCCGAGAGGAGCTACAAAAGGGCGTATTCCCCCGCAGAGGCGGTGGATATGATACTCCGGGGAGAGTGCGGAGCCTTTTCCGAAAAGCTTATGCAGTGCTTCAGGGAAAGCGTGGAGGATATGAAAAAATGCGCCGAGGAGAGTTATGAACGTTAAAACGCTTTTGCTTTTGGTTCTGGTCCTGCTGCCCTGCGCCGCGTATCCCGCGGACGGCAGCATAGAAGCGGACAGAAACAAAATAATAAACCCGTCGATAATCGGGCCGGGGGTGAACTTCAGTTTTTCCGATTACGAATACTTCAACATGATAACCGGGGCCCAGTGGACCGGCATCCAGAGCCGCCACCTGCCTTTCCCGGGGGACAAAAAGGAGTGGGAGCGCTTTGAGAGCCTCATGGACTACGCCGGATTTTCCTATATCCGCCTGTGCGTGGGCGCTAACCAGTGGGAGCCGGTGAACGATAACTCCGACCCCTGGGATACGGATCTGGAAAGCGGCTTTATTTTCTCCCCCGGCTTCCGGAAGGCCCATCCGGAGCTGCCCGGGGAAACCTGGCTGAACGACAAGGCCTATATGGACGCCCTTTACAGGCTGCTGGACCGCTGGACCCGGCAGGACAAATACGTGGTGCTGGGCAACTGGGACGAGGGCAAGGGCAACTTCGGAGGCGCTCTGGGCAACTGGCTCAAGACCCCGGACGCTCCCAAGGACAGGCGGGCTCTCTACTGCAGCATCCCCGAGCTCACCGAGTCTCTGGCGGCCGCCTGCCGGCACCTGAGGCGGGACAAGGGCTTCACCTGTGTGAAGGGGGTCTCCTTCTACAACGAGCCCGAAGGCTTTGACAGGTATTACGACACCCTGGCGGAGGTTTACGGCACTCTGGGTGCCCAGCTGGAGCGGCTGGGGGTCCGGGACGAGATAAAGATACAGGCATTCGACGGCGCGGTGTTCTACAGCCGGGAAAAGGGCTGGCCGGAGGACGGAGTGAAGCGGCTCCTGGACAGGGCGGGCAGCAATATGGATATAGTGTCCTGCCACGATTACTGGTCCTGCTTCGACTATGAGGATCCGCTGCCTCCCCGGGCCCAGGGCACCATAAAAAGCTTCAGCGAAGAAAAAGAGAACGGCCCCGCCATGGAGCAGATAAAAGAATACTGCAGGACCCACGGGCGGGAGGATATACCCTTTGTCATAGGCGAGCTGGGGGCCTTTGCCTATTCGGGAAAGGAAACGGATCCCGCAAGCTTCAAACAGCGGCTCCACAGCGCCGAATATACCGCCCGGGCCTTCAACAACGGTGTGAAGGCCGTGGCTTTCTGGGTGTACAACACCAACTACCACAGCGCCTGGAGACTGATAACCTTCGACGAAAACGGGAATTTCTGCCCCGACCCGGTAAGCTATTACCCGCTGGCCCTCACCATGCGCTATATACCCGGCGGCTCCCACGTTTTCGAGACCCGGGTCACCGGCTGCCGCGACCCGCAGGGAGCGCAGAGGGTGTGGTGCTGCGGCGCGCGCAAGGGCAAAAACACCACTCTCCTGGTGGTGAACGACGGCGAAGCCGCCGATATAGCCCTTCCCGCCGGTTTTGACGGGCTCCGCCATCTTTACGTCACCGACGCCTGCAAGGACAGGATATATACCGCGGAGCGCCGGAAGGACGGAACGGCGCATCTCGAAAAGGAAAGCATCAACGTGTTTACGGATCTCGGCTATTGAAACGGGGAAAACGGGGCAAAAAAATCGCCCGCCCTTGACAAACCCCGCATTTTTGCTTTATAATAATAATGTCGATCGGGCAGGAGTAGCTCAACTGGTAGAGCGCTAGCCTTCCAAGCTGGATGTCGCGAGTTCGAACCTCGTCTCCTGCTCCATTGTCATTCCCTGCGCAGGAGTAGCTCAGTTGGCAGAGCGTCAGCTTCCCAAGCTGGATGTCGCGAGTTCGAGCCTCGTCTCCTGCTCCATCTGTTTTTCTCCGCATTTGCCGGGGCAAAGCAGTTTTTTTTTATCCGGAGGAAACTTATGAAGCTTCTTTTGCTCCTCGTTATGATCGGCGCGTTTTGCCTGCTGCCGGCCCATGCTTCCGGTTTGGCAGGCTGGCAGGCTCTCTGCCGCCCGGAAGGGCTGCCCGTGGAAAAAGGCCCGTCGGGAGTGCCCATGGGAGGCATAGGCTGCGGATATCTGGAATTCGGCCCCGAAGGCTTTCTGGTGCGCAACTGCATGAACAATATCCACGAATCCTATATAGGCGACCCCCGGGGATCCTTCTTCGCCCTGCGGGAAGAGACTCCTTCCGGTACCGCTTGCATCCGTCTGCAGAAGGACGGCGATACAGTTTTCGGCATGAAAGGGGTGGAGGATATAGACTACTCCGGCATGTTCCCCCTGGCGGACAGCAAATATACGGCCCGGTCCCTGGGGACCGCCGTCGGCATGACCGCCTACTCCTTTCTGACGCCGTATAACGTAAAGGACTGCGCTCTTCCCGCGGCGTTTTTTGACTTTACCCTTACCAATACGGCCAAAAGCAAGGCCCGCCTGAGCCTGTTGTTCTCCTTCGCCGACGTTATCGGCAGGGGCATAAAGGACACGGACCGCTGGCAGGAGGAGGGCTTCCGCATGGACGGCAATTCTGCCTATTGGCATTTTATGACGCCTCCGCCGACGAAGGCTTCTCCCATAAGCGAAAACGGCTGGACAGGGGCTTCCCTGGACGCTGCCGCGCCCTTCAGGCCTTCCAAGCTCACGCTGCAGAACTACAACGGGCATATAGCCCTGCTCTCCGACGGAGAGACCTCCTTTGCCGAATATATGCTGTCGGACGGGGAGGCCTTTGGCTCCTTTATCGGGACCGGGGCCATGAAGGCCTCCGCAGGCAGGCTCTCCCTCTCCCCCGCGGACAAGCCCGAAAAGGCCCTGGCAGTCACCAGGACCGTGACCCTGGAGCCCGGGGAGACCAAAAAGGTGTCCTTTCTCCTTTGCTGGTTCGCGGACAGGCATTCTGAGGAGACCCTGGCCGGGGCGAAACACCATGCCGGCATGAGCTATGACAAATACTACACCAACTTCTTTGACGGGATAGGCGGGCTGTGCCGGTACGTGACGGCAGAGCGGGAGCGGCTCCTGGAGGAGACCCTTTCCTGGCAGCTGCCTCTGCTGAGGTCGTCTCTTCCCGGCTGGCTGAAGTTCAAGATCATCAACAGCGGCTATACGGTTTATACCAACGGCGTGCTGACCCGGGACGGCGACTATACCTCTCTGGAAGGGGGCATGGGCGGCCTGGGGGGTACCATGGACCAGAAGCTGTCCTCCAACCCCTTCGTTTACGCCCTTCTGCCTATGCTGGACAGGAACGAGAACATGCAGTTCGGCAACTATCCCGAGCCCGGGGGCGAGATAAGCCATTTCGACGTGCATTATTACGACGGCATCAACACCCACGTCAAAAGAGAGGACGGGGGCATAGGGCAGAACAGCGATATGGCCCGGGCCGCGGGCACTCAGGGGAGCATGGTGGACAATACGGGCACCTGGCTCATCCAGCTGGTGAAGACCTACGAGCAGACCGGCGACGGAAGCCTGATCAGGCGGTACTGGCCCCGCATCAAGGCGGCCCTTGCCTTTATGGAAGCAAGGCACAACTCGCTGGACTTTCCCGATTACAACACCACCTACGACGATTATCCCCATCCCAAGGGCTTCGTATATACCGCCGTGCTGTATCCCGTGATGCTGGAGGCTGCCCGCCGGGCGGCGGAGCTTGCCGGCGACGGGGAGTATGCCGAAAAATACAAAAAAATGCGCGAAGAGGCTCTCCGTGGGGCGGAAGCCCTTTGGGTCGCCGATGGGGGCTACTACGCCTACGGCTATGATTTCGGGAAGGATAAGCCGGTGGCCGGCACTATCCACACCGGGGCCATGGCAGGGCAGTTCATAAGCCGCCTTTTGGGCTGGGACGATCTGCCTTACGACAGGGCGAAGCAGTCCCTGGCCTTTACCCTGCGGACCGCAATTCAGAAAGCTCCCGGGTATTACAGCCCCAAGGTCTACGACCTGGAGAACGAACGGTATCTGGATATGCAGGGCTCTGCCTGCTGGCCCTTTTATCAGGACAGCTACGTGGCCATGGCGGCAATACAGGCGGGGATGGTGAAGGACGGCCTCACCCTGCTGGAGGCTACTCAGAAGGTCCACGCGGACAAGGGCTATCTGTGGACCCAGAGCCTTTGGACCCCGGCGTTCCTCACCTATATGACTGCCCCGGTGAGCTGGTATATCACCCAGATCCTGGCGGGGGCCGCCATAGACGTGAACAGCCGCGTCCTGACCCTGGGGCCCGTGAAAACGGGAGACAAGGTGTCGCTGCCCCTTTATTTCCCGGATTTCTGGGCGGAGCTGTATATCGATCATACCCGGGGGCGGGCGCAGCTTAAGATCACCAAAAGCCGCCGGGTCCACGTCTTTGAGACCCTGCGTATCTGGACGGGGGACGGCAGCCGGGAGACCGTGGCTCTGCCCGGGCCCTTCAGGACCGAAAAGGGAGCCGCGCTGGACCTCACTCCCTGGTTCGCTCTCCTGACCGCCTGTCAGGGCGACCCTGCTTTGCTGAAGCCCGCCGTGGAATACATGGCCTACGTGCCCGAGCTGGAAGCGGAGGGCAGCGGGGCGAAAAAAGAGACCTTTGCGGAAGGCTCTCCGGCGGAGATCGGGACCGCCGCGGAAATAAACGGCCCTCTTGCGGGAGAGAAGACCGTGTATTCCGGCTTTTTGCTGCCGAAATACCGGGAGGAATATGAGCTCTTCGCCGTCACCGACGGCAAAGCCCGGCTGGAGATAAACGGCAAAGACCTGGGGGCCGGCGGCAGGTATCTCTTTGACGAAAGAAGAAAATACGCCTTTGTCCTCACCGCAGAACAGGCTTCCTTTGTCCGCCTGGAGTGGCAGAGCCCTTCCCAAACAAGGGAGACGGTGCCCTCGCGCCGCATCTATACCCCCGTGGAGGTAGGCATGCCGGTGTATTGCGCGGACGCCACGGAGCTGAAGGCTCCCGCCCGGGTGGAGAACGGACATCTGGGCTTTATAGAAAACGGCTGCTACGCCGTGCTGCCCCCTATGGATATACCCGCCGGGCGCTACACGCTGGCGGCGGAGGTGTCCAGCGCCACCGAGGGCGGTGTCCTGACCGTTAAGTCGGGAGATGTGACTCTCTGCAGCATAAACGTGACCAATACCGGCGGCTGGAACGATTTCCGCAAAGAGACCGCCGCCTTTGACACGGACGGGAGTTCCGGGCCCCTGCGCCTGGAGTTTGCAGGGGGCGCAGGCTATCTTTTCAACGTGAAGACCGTTACTTTGACCGAATTATAAGAAGGGACGTATGAGCATTTTGCAGAATTTTGCCTTGAAGACCTGGGAGCTCACAACGCAGATGGCTCCTTATATACTGTTCGGCTATCTTATGGCCGGGGTGATCCGGCTGTTTTTGTCCGTGGACAAGATCAAAAAATACCTGGGGGACAAAAACCCTCTGGCGGTGCTGTGGGCGGCGCTCCTGGGAGTGCCCCTCCCTCTCTGCTCCTGCGGCATCCTTCCCGTGGCGGCTTCCCTGAAAAACAGCGGAGCCGGCAGAGGCGCGGTGGCGTCGTTCCTCCTTTCCACGCCCCAGACCGGGATAGACAACATCATCGCCACCTACGGCCTTATGGGCCGGGCCTTCGCCCTGTGGCGCCCGGTGCAGGCCTTTCTGATGGGGCTTCTGGGGGGCTCCCTGATACAGGCGTTCGACAAAGAGCCCGCCGTGGTATGCGATGAGGACGGTTCGCCGGAGGGAGAAGAAGCAACGGAGGAATGCTGCTGCGAAAAAGAGCAAAAGTCCTGCTGCTGCGAAGATCCGGGATGCGATAGCGAAGAAAAGGCGGAAGCATGCGAATGCGAAAAGGAGCAGAGCTCCTGCTGCTGCGAAACGAAAGAGCCTGAGTGCTGTTGTGAAGAAAAGGCAGAGCCGGAATGCGAATGCGGAAAAGAAGAGGAAACGTGCAGCTGCGAAAAAGAGCAAAAATCCTGCTGCTGCGGAAAAGAAGATGCGGACTGCAGCTGCTGCGGAGAACCGAAAGGCAAAAACCCCGTTGTTTCCGCTTTCGTTTACGCCTTCTGGCAGCTCCCCGCCGAGATTGGCGGCCATCTGCTGCTGGGCCTGGTTATAGCAGGGCTTTTTTCCGCTTTGTTCGACCCCGGGGCTTTCCGGGGTTCCTTCGGAGGGCTTTGGGGCCAGATAGGGGTATGCGTCCTGCTGGGTCTGCCCATGTACGTCTGCTCCACTGCGTCCATACCCCTGGCGTATTCCCTGATACAGGCCGGTTTTGAACCGGGAGCCGCCCTGGTATTCATGGTTACGGGGCCCGAGACCAACCTTGCGGCTTTTCCCGTGCTGCACAAGATACTGGGGGGCAGGGGAATGGTCATATATCTGGCCTGCGTCATACTTACCGCCTGTATTTGCGGCCTGCTCCTCAACGGCTTTCTGTCCTTTTCGCAGGTCCCCGGGGCCGCCGCTGCGGCCCACTCCCACGCCGGCTGCGCGTGGGGCGTCCTGCTTCTGGCAGTGCTGGTGTGCGGCGCCGCGAGGAGATATATCAAAAAATAACCCCACGGCGTCAACTCGGCGGAAAAGCGCGCCTGCGTCATCTCGTAGCCTTCGCCATACGGCCGGCGCAAAGCGCCGAGAGCGAAGGCTGGAAGAGATCTTCGGGGGGACCATCCGTCCATTCCTGTTACGATGACGAATGTCATCGCCGGACGGATGGGGGGGCCGTACAAGGCGCGCAGCGCAAAGCCCGTGCAGACTCTCACGCCATTCTCTGCAAGGGAGGGAAGGGTCCCCCCTTATGAACCCCCCTCTTTTTCGTGGGCATGCCGTGCCCACACCCGGCCGGGGCTTTCCGAATCGCCCCGGACCCCCCTCACGGCCA
>JAEEGL016820571.1_pt1 | contig 28504 bp, 24 predicted proteins | sample 9134231 | NCBI WGS metagenome assembly JAEEGL01 (sample SAMN16246548, study PRJNA631951) | gut metagenome | biome: gut microbiome; feature: rumen; material: fiber-attached | host: Bos | place: Iran: Karaj | collected 2018-10
CAAGATCAGGAAGCTATTGCTCAGGCTATTATTAAAGCCCAAAAATCTGATAAACCGACATTGATTGCTTGTAAAACCACCATTGGCTTCGGCGCTCCTTCAAAATGCGGAACTTCAAGTTGTCACGGTTCACCTTTGGGGACTGAAGAACTGGAAGCGATGAAAAAACAATGCGGGTGGAATTCGGCTCCATTTGAAGTGCCGGAAAATGCCCTAAAAGCTTGGCGAGAAGCCGGAAATCGATGCTTGAGCGAATATGAAAAATGGTCGAAGGAAGCATCATTGAATAATGAATTTAATGAAATTATTAATAACCGTCTTCCAAAAAATTGGGATAAAGAACTTAATAAACTAAAACGACAAGCTATTGGTGAACAATTGAAAGTTGCAACACGAAAAGCTTCCCAAATGTGTTTGGAAAAAATTGTTCCGGCTGTACCGCAAATTGTTGGCGGTTCTGCAGACTTGGCAGCATCGAATCTAACATTTGTGAAAGGAATGCAAAATATAACCGCAGATGATTATAGCGGAAATAATGTTATGTATGGAATCAGAGAGCATGCAATGGCCGCAATAATGAACGGTATGGCTTTGCACGACGGGATTATTCCTTATGGCGGTACCTTTTTTGTGTTTTCTGACTATATGCGTCCGTCGATAAGATTGGCCGCGTTAATGGGGCTGAGAGTGATTTATGTTTTGACACATGACTCAATCGGAGTTGGTGAAGACGGACCTACACATCAACCGATCGAACATTTAGCATCATACCGGGCTATGCCTAATGTGTTAATGTTCAGGCCTTGTGATGTGGTGGAAACGGCTGAGGCATGGCAAATTGCTATTGAAAGCAAAAATACACCAAGTTTGTTGGCTCTCTCTCGTCAGGGTTTACCAACATTGCGAAAAAAATGCACCGAAAATATGGTAAGCAAAGGCGGATATGTAATTTCAGAAGCTGAAGGGGTACGTCAAGCAACAATTATTGCAACCGGATCAGAGGTTTCAATCGCAATTGAGGCACAAAGCAAGTTGCGTGAAGAAGGAATCGAAACTGCTGTGGTATCAATGCCTTGTACAGAGTTGTTTGATCAACAACCGGAGCAATATCGTAAGCAAGTTTTGGGTGATGAATTAAGGGTTGTTATTGAAGCGGCTTCGCCGTTCGGCTGGGAAAAATACTGTGGTGAAAACGGTAAAATTATCGGTATTGACAGTTTTGGCGCATCAGCTCCGGCAGGTGAATTATATAACCATTTGGAGCTGACGGCAAAACATATCGTTGAAGAAGTGGCTAAACATATAGCTTAACGAGAATAACTTTTATAGTACGATACAGGGATTGAGGTTATTGTCGTATCATTTCTAGCGGTATCGCTTCGGATGATAGAGTCGTTTTCAGCCTCAGCCTTACGTCGAAGTTCTTCTTGCTCTTCATATTTGTGGTATGCATCAATATCTTCTTTTTCTTCCGCAGCTAATTTTATTTCAGGTGGAAGTTTGAAATCAGGGATTGTTCCGTTGGTAAAGAAATTCAAATTGACTAACTGCCCATCCCATATATATGTATGATCAAAGTCTAGAGCCTCAACATATTCACTGCCTTTTTCTTCATCAAAAGCGGCATGCTCATTGGTGCGTTCTATAACATATTCGGCATAAGCATTTATATCTCCTTGTTCAAAATCTTTTTTTACATTTCTCATGCAAAAAACTTGTTCTTTGAGTTGATCTTTGGGATCGGAGCTGTATGGATTAATATAACCTCGGTCAAAAGCATCTTTATACCATGGATATTCTAATTCCATGATGATTGAATCGTTATTTTCTTTAAATTGTTCACGGGTGTATAGAAATTCAAAAAAACGTCCGCGTAATTCATCGTGATAGCAGATAAGTGCTGTTTCTTCCGCAGTAGTATTATATTCAAAAATAGAACGTTCCGTTTTATCAGAAACATTAATGTTTTTGCCTATATTTTTATTTGGGCATGATGACTGATGTCCACTTTCGTGAGCCTTACGTTTATCCATTAAGCTATTTAAATAGTCTGCCAGTCTCACGATTTGCTGTTTATCATCACCTGATAAACAAGGAATTGATATCGTATCAGGTCTGATATAACAAACAACAATATGACCATTATCATCGTTATAGTATGCGTATTGAATAATCTCATTATCTTGACCGGCACAATCAACGGTGTCGACATCATATGGTACTTTTTCAACATATTCGGTAACACTTTTTGTTACACCGTGTCTAAAAGCATCAATCATTGAATAACCGATTAGTTTTTGTTCTTCTTTAATTTTTGTGCTATCGACGGATGTGCTATCTTGTTTAGATATCATTTCCGTTTCAGGTTGTTTTTTGTTTGTTTCCTTATGGCGGAATTCACTGCATTGGCTTAAATACAGGCATCCAGTTACTCCAACGGCCAGCGCACCACACAAATATTTATTCTTCGTTTTCATTTTTTGTCCTTTCTCGACAAAAGTATACCACCTTTTTTATAAAAATACCAGAGAAAAATAAAAAAACTTGCAAAAAAACCTTGCCTGAATATACTTCAGTACAGTTAAAAAATTTTTGAGGAGAAGAAAATGCCTTTAGTTACTATGCGTCAAATATTAGATCATGCTGCTGAAAATAATTATGGTGTTCCGGCTTTTAATATTAATGATATGGAACAGGTTATTGCTGTGTTGCAGGCCGCTCGTAAGGTTAATGCTCCAGTTATTTTACAAACATCTACCGGAGCACGCAAATTTGCCGGTGATCCGATGATACGCCATATGGTCGCCGCCGGAATCGAGATGTTTCCGGAACTACCGATTTGCATACACCAAGACCACGGCTCATCTGTTGATATCTGCCAGTCAGCAATTGTTAACGGGTATTCTTCCGTAATGATGGACGGATCATTGGAAGCTGATGGCAAAACTCCGTCATCTTTTGAATATAACGTTCGTGTAACTAAAGAAGTTGTTGCTCGCGCCCATGCAGTAGGCGCTTCGGTTGAGGGTGAACTCGGCGTTATCGGCTCTTTGGAAACCGGTAAAGGTGATAAAGAAGACGGACACGGAGCAGAAGGAACTATTGATAAAAAGCGTTTGGTTACAGATCCTGATGAAGCGGCACGCTTTGTTGAAGAAACTAAACTTGATGCTTTGGCCGTTGCTGTCGGAACATCTCATGGTGCTTATAAATTTACCCGCAAGCCGACCGGTGATATTTTGGCAATTGATGTAATCGAAAAAATTCATCAAAAATTACCCAATACTCACATGGTTATGCATGGTTCTTCTTCTGTTCCTCAAGAATTGCAAGATTTAATTAATGCTTACGGCGGTGCTATTCCTCAGACATTCGGGGTTCCGGTTGAAGACATTGTTCGTGGCATTAAGGCCGGGGTACGCAAGGTTAATGTTGACACCGACTGTCGTATGGCAATTACCGGCGCTATCCGCAGATTATTTAATGAAAATCCGAAAGAATTTGATCCGCGCAAGTATCTTAAACCGGCAATTGAAGAGATGCAAAAAGTTTGTGAAGCTCGCTATATTGCCTTCGGTGCTGCCGGGCATGCTGATCAAATTAAGGTTATTCCAATGTCAGAAATGGCTAAACGTTATGCCGCTGGTGATTTGTAATAATTAATTATGAATTTTAGAAAGCCACTTGCTTATGCTAGTGGCTTTTTTTATTTGGATATAAGTTTGTGGCGTATCATATACCAGAGGAGTATTAACGCCGGTACAACCAGTAATGCTGAAAACAAGAAAAAGCTTGGCCAGCTTAAATGCCCGGCGACATATCCGCTACTTGATGCGACAACATCGCGAGTAATACTCATTAGTGACGATAATAAAGCATATTGGGTTGCCGTGTAAGCGACACTGCATAAAGAAGACAGATATGCAACCAGAGCAGTAGTTGCCATGCCTCCGGCAAGATTATCAGCACAAATGGTAACACCGAGCATGTAAATATTATTACCGACGTAGGCCTGCGCTATATAAACAAGATTGGTTAATCCTTGCAAAATTCCGGTCAGCATTAGACTGTAACGTAAGCCTTTGCGACCTACAACCAACCCGCCAATAAGACCGCCAATAATCGTGGCAAGCATTCCGTAGATTTTTGAAGCATAGCCGATTTGCGCTTTGGTAAAGCCCATATCATCATAAAATAAATTAGCCATCGGAGCTTTGTAGTCATCACTCAATCGGAATAATAAGATAAAAATCAATATCAAATACCATTTATTGTGATGCATAAAATCCGTAAACGGAGCAACGATGGAGCGACGTAAAAAGCGTACAAGACGAGGAACAAAAGGCAATTTTTCGGCTGATGGTTCATGATACGATTTGTCTTTTTTAGGTTCTTTAGAAAAAAGTATCGTAATAATACCGACTACCGCACCTATTGACATAATCGAATAAACTTCATTCCAACTCAAATGATCCGCCAACATTAGGGCAAATGCACCGGAAAAAATCATACCGATACGATAGCCAAGCACAAAAACCGCCGAACCGGCACCTTGTTTTTTGTTTTCAAAACTATCAATACGAAACGAATCGACGACAATGTCTTGCGATGCCGAGCAAAAAACCACAACCATCGCTAAAAAGGCAACCAAGCGCCAATTGTCAACCGACGGAGTGATGCGTGATAGAGCTAAAATTGACAGCATGAGCAAAATCTGTGTAAATAAAGCCCATCCGCGTCGACGTCCAAGTTTGCAAAACAGGGGTAATTGTATGCGGTCAATCAACGGTGACCAAGCCCATTTGAAACTGTACGGGCTTTTGACCAAAGCAAAGGCTCCTATCAGAGCATAGCTTAAACCGCTGTCTTTGAGCCACAACGACAATGTCCCCGATACCAAAAGCAACGGAAAACCGCTCGAAAAACCAAGACCTATCATTGTAAGCATACGCTTGTCAGCATAAATTGACAGCGATTGTAGCCATTTTTTGAACATTTCTACCTCTTGCTTTGAAGCTAGCACAGAGAGGTTAATTTTTTATAAGTTTATGAGCTGCTCTATAAGATAATTTAAGACTAAGTTGCCGGAGGCTGTTGCTGTTAAGTTGGTAGGGGTGTTTATCAGCAGACCTTGTTGGCAAAATTGATGCATTTTTTGAAGATTGATAATGTTGGCAAAATTAATTCCGCATTGTGATGAAAAACATGATTTATTTATGCCTTCTCGCACTCTTAGGCCCATAATCAGCAATTCTTCGGCACGCTCTTTAGGAGTTATGAGTTCTTGCTGACGAGGATAAAATGTGTTGTAAAGCTTGCCTCCGATATGAAGTCTGCCAATACCGCCGTTGCCAATACCAACATAATCATATCCCCGCCAATAACCGAGATTGTGTCGGCATTCAAAACCGCTTTGAGCATAGTTAGAAACCTCGTAGCGACTGTAACCATGCTCGGAAAGGATTTCTTCAGACATAGAATAAAGATTGCGCGATGTTTCATCATCAGCTGATTTTATGCCTTTGCGAGCAAAAACCGTGTTTTCTTCAATGGTAAGTTGATAAAGGGACAAATGCTTCACCCCGAAAGAACAGGCCATTGAAAGCTCTTTTTGCCATGATTGTCTGTCTTGGTCAGGACGGGCATAAATCAAGTCAATGGAGTGATTATCAAAATTATGCAAAACCGAATCAATCGATAACAGGGCTTCAGATAAACTGTGCGTGCGTCCGAGAAACTTTAAATCATCATCGTTTAGGGCTTGAACCCCCAGAGAAAGCCGATTTATGCCTGCGGATTTAAGGTCGGAAAATAAGTTGTTGTGATTGGTATTGGGGTTGGCCTCGAGTGAGATTTCAAGACTGTCGGAACAAGACCAAAGCGAGGTTATTTGATTGATGATTGCTGCAATATACCGCGGTTCAATCAGCGACGGAGTACCGCCGCCGAAGAAAATGCTCTCAACTTTATAATCATCATTCAGGCTACGATAATATTCTAAATCCGCAAGATAGCCTTTGATTATTTCTTTTTGGTCAACATTTTTTTGGACACGGCTGAAAAAATCGCAATACGGACATTTGCTTTTGCAATAAGGCCAATGGATATATATTCCTAACCGCTGCATCAGAGAATAAACTTTGATAGATCACTTACTTTGGTATAGCGATTAAGTTTTTCATCAACCATTTCCGGTGTAATAACAACTTTGTCGCCACTGCGGTCCGATGCCGTAAAACTGATATCTTCGAGCAGGATTTCCAGCACCGTATGCAAACGGCGAGCCCCGATGTTTTCAACATTTTCGTTAATCTGCACGGCAATGTCAGCTATGCGGTCAATAGCCTCGGGTGCAAATTCGAGTTCAAAGTTCTCGGTTTGCAAAAGGGCTCGATATTGTTTGATGAGATTTGCTTCCGGCTCAGTCAATATCCGAACAAAATCATTATGGGTGAGTGCGTGCAGCTCTACTCTTATCGGTAATCGCCCCTGAAGTTCAGGCAGTAAATCAGATGGCTTAGAGAGGTGGAAAGCACCAGAACAAATAAACAAAATATGGTTGGTCTTGACCATTCCGTGTTTGGTAGAAACGGTTGTGCCTTCAATCAGTGGTAGCAAATCACGTTGCACGCCCTCGCGGGAGACATCTCCGCCACGCCGTTCGTCATGTCCACAAATCTTGTCGATTTCATCAATAAACACGATGCCGTCATTTTCAACCGATTTAATTGATTCTGAAATTATTTTATCATTATCAAGCAGTTTGTCGCATTCTTCCTGCATAACCACTTTGCGGGCATCGGCGACAGTCATTTTTTTGGTGGTATATTTGTCACCCAGTGATTTACCCAAAATATCACCAAGACTAATCATGCCCATTGAGGCACCGGGCATACCGGGGATTTCCATGGTTGGCATGGTATTAGCTTGCGAATCGATGACACTAATATCAATTTCTCGCTCATCCAGTTCGCCGTTACGAAACATTTGGCGGAACTTTGCCTTGGTTTCGTCGCTGGCCGACAGTCCGACTAATGCTTCAATAATTCGTTCTTCTGCGGTCAATGCGGCTTTTTCTTCAACAGCTTTGCGCATTTTGGTTTTGTTTTGCGCAATAGCAATATCCAATAAATCTCTTATGATTGATTCAACATCGCGACCGACATAGCCGATTTCAGTAAACTTGGTTGCTTCTACCTTGATAAACGGAGCTTTGGCTAACTTTGCCAAGCGACGAGAAATCTCTGTTTTACCAACACCGGTGGGGCCGACCATTAAAATATTCTTGGGAACTATTTCTTCACGTAAATTTTCCTCAACCTGCATACGACGCCAGCGGTTACGCAGAGCAACAGCAACGGCCTTTTTGGCATCTTCCTGACCGATAATGTAGCGATCAAGTTCGGAAACAATCTCTCGTGGGCTAAAATTTGTGCTAGTCATTTTGCGAAACCTTTTCAATAATCAAGTTATGGTTGGTATAAACATCAATGTCGCCGGCAATCTGCATGGCTTTGCGGGCGATATCTTCCGGAGTTAATCCCTCAATATCATTTAAAGCTTTGGCGGCGGCCATAGCGTAGTTGCCACCGCTGCCGATACCGATAATACCGTCATCGGGTTCCATAACTTCACCAGTGCCGGAAATAACCAATGATACATCTTTATCTGCGACAATCATAAATGCCTGCAATTGGCGAAGATATTTATCCATGCGCCAGTCTTTTGCCAGTTCTACAGCTGCACGTTTGAGTTGATAGGCATGTTTTTCAAGTTTGCCCTCAAGGCGCTCAATTAGAGTAATACCATCAGCGGCTGCACCGGCAAATCCGGCAATGATTTTACCATTACCGATGCGGCGAACCTTTACAGATTTGGATTTAAAAATTACTGTTTCGCCCAAAGTTGCCTGTCCATCTCCGGCAATAACGACCTCGGGACCTTTACGAACGCATAAAATTGTGGTCATTTGAAATCCTTAAAAAAATTGTCTATGCTTATATGTAGGTAAAAAATTGTTGCTTTGCAAGTGCGTGATTATGCTTTTACCAAAGGAATGTCAGAAAACAGGTTGGCAGCGACCTTTTGTGAGTGTGTGTTTAGCGAACTTACCTGAAAACTGCGTAAACCTTGTTTGCCCAATTTATTCTCAATTTCGGGATGTCGTAATAAATAATCTTTAAGCTTAGATGACATGAGTTCATCTTGTGAAATCACTCTGACTTGGGGAAGCGCATCGCAAAACATTTTTTTCAAAAGTGGATAGTGAGTGCAACCTAAAATAAGACTGTCGCAAGTGGTAAATGAACGAGCGTATTCCTGCACAAATTCTTGAGCAATGACAAAATTATTGTTTTCAATGGCCGGAACCAGCTCAGGGGCTGCAATCTCTTCAACATTGAGAGTGGAAACAATTTTGTGCAGTTCTGTGCGATATATATGCGAGCGAATCGTTGCCGAAGTTGCAATCACTCCGACACGTTGTGAATTATTCTCAATTGCGACTTCTACCGTTGGAATCACCACACCAAGAACTTTAATATCGGGGGCATATGATGGGATAAAACGCTGTTGAATATAGCGCAAGGCTATTGAGGTTGCCGTGTTGCAGGCAATGATTATAATTTTGCAGTCATTAGCAATCATATAGCGCATGGCATTGAGCGTATAATTTAATATGTGACCGGAGGTCTTGTCGCCATAGGGAAGATGTGCCGAATCGCCATAGTAAAAATAGTCATACTCAGGCATAGCATTTATGAACGATTTGGTAATAACCAAACCTCCCAATCCGGAATCAAAAACACCTATTTTCATCAATAAACTCTCTGTTAAGTTGAACAGAGATTATAAGACCGAGAAAAATTTTTCAATAAAATATTATCCGCCTGAGTCTAATAGTACTGCAACTTTCTGATGTGATATGCAAGCATATCATCCTGAGCAGGACGATTAGTATCGTTATCCGGATTGTAATATATGTCATCATGAATCGTTAAATCGCGACGAGATTCTAAAGATACAATATCTCCGTTGTTTTGCGGCTTGTAAGATGATTGTGAATAATCATCGTCAAATATCCTTCTAATGCTAGATACTTCATATGATTGTTCATCTATGTAAACACTTTCTGGCGGATCATAGGCGAGCGGTTCCGATATAATTGTCGGTTCGCTCGGATTATAATATATATCGTCATAATCAATGTGATTAGATTTTCGCGATGACTCAACCGGAGAGACCTCAACATCAGATTGTTGGTCATAATCTACTGAGGCCATAGTATAATCACTGTCATCATCAGGCATACCATTGGAATATGCGTAATCGTTCAGAAAAGCATGTTCGCCTTGACTTATTGATTGTCCGGTCATTGCGTCATGTTTGATTTTTGAAAATGCTTCTGCCTCTATTTTTGAAGCTGTTTCTTCATCAGGAAGTTCACCCTTAAAGATAATGTCTCCATTGTTGTCAATTTTATACGAAGTTCCATATTCTGTCGGGGTATATCCGTCGGTTGTTATATTTTTTACAGATTTTTTGTAATAAGCGGTGTGATTATCAGCTCTTTCAGATGAAACATCTTCCGCAGAAACATTGTTAATGGAATGCGAAAAATTTTTGCTCCCTTCGTGCCAACCGAGACGTTGCAATTTTTCTCCGACAGTCAGGTTTTCATTATTACGTATTAATTGTTTTACACTTTTAAGGTAATATGTTCTATGGCATGTTTTTTTAGGAAGATCATCAATGTCCGTTGATGATTGCTGGTCTTGGATTGGGGCGTGATTGCCATGTATGGATACTAAACTTGCAGACTTGTCGCTACTGATTGCCATATCGTTATGCAATGCACCAAAAATGCCGGCACTGCCCAAACCAAGCACTGTACCAAGACCGGCTCCCCAACCGCGTTTTTGTTTTTCTGTTCTTTTTTGATCAATTAAATTGCACAATTGTACAATAGATTGTTTTTGCTGTGAAGATAGCTTCATCTCGTTGAGGAACATGACCATTGAATAATATTGTGCCGGATTGGTTGAACGCCAAATACGAATTTTTTCATTAGTCGGAAAAGTTACCGCACCGTATTTCTTTAGCAAAGCATCAAGTTGCTTTTCTGCTCGGCGTTGTTCTATACCGGTGTTTATGCTTGTTGCCAAACCGGCCAAACCGCCAATGGCCGAAGATGCCAGTATACGAGTGTTAGAAACCAATGATTTTCCTGCGGAAACAATATCTAAATGTTGGATTTTTTCAAAAATGTTTGCCGAGGAAAAACCTCCTGCAGATAATGAGCTGATTCCATTATTTGAAACATAGCCGGCAAGTCCGGTAGCCGCAGACAGACCTTTTTCGGCTATGAGATAACCCGTAAAGACGGAAGATACCGCCAACAGGGCTGCACTTCTACCTATGTCTGCTGCTTCATTGAAATTTTCTTTTGCAGTTATGTAACGGAAATAATTGCTGTATTTTGTTTTATCGGCTCCGTTCTTATAGTTGTTAAAACTTTTCTTTACTGCTTTGCCGAGCTTATAACCGGAATAAGCCATTGAGCCAATCATACCAGTACTGACAGCTACAGTCATCGATTTTGCCGCCGGGTATAATAAAGGATACTTTTTGGTGAGTTTATCATCCCAAGCATAAATACCGTTCCAAATATCTTTGGCTTTGCTCTTGATTTGGGTGCGTTGGGCAACAAGTTCTATGTCACTACTGCGAGAACAAACAACTGTATCAATAGAAGATGTTAGAACATTCTTGTTTGAAAATGTGTTTTTATTGAAGCTGATGCTTTTATGCTTTTTGACAGTCGGAACAGTATCAGATGTTGTGCTACCGATATAAATAAGATTTTGTTTTTGATATTCGTGCCATAATTGAATGCTTATTTGCCCTAAAACATCATTCATTTCGCTAATATAGCGTCGGCGATTATCATCTTGATCTGTTGACGGAGTTTTTTTTGAAAGATTTTGAGTACTTTCAACATTTGCCAAATCAATGATTTCACCAATATAATTAGGACCTAATGCTGCAAAAAAACCTGAAAATTCTTCAAAACCGGCAACTTTTTTGTTGTCTTCAAAACAGCGAAGAGAAAATTCCTCAGATATTGCCTGCCAAACTGCAATATTGGCACTAATATCAACACTGTCATCAACTTCCGTTAAATCATGTTCATAATCGAATCGGGATAAGTAGGGAGCAATTGAACGGCGCAAATTGTATAGTTTGTTGTGAGCCGATGATTTATCTAAAATCGCAAGGTATGAGCTTAATTTGACTGCTATTTCCGCATTTAACAGTTTTTTTGATTGTTTTTCAAGTTGTTGAGCAATATGAGTTCTGATGCGGAACATTGCTTCGCGTATTTTTGGCGCCAAAGGTCCAAAGGGATCATAACTCTCAAGTTTAGCATATATAGCATAAGGAAACGCCACATCATAGCGACTGACGGATAGAAGATGTAAAATTTTTTCTGCCTCTGCATCATTCATAAAATGCGATTCCCTTTAAAATATGCCGATTTGTACTACATAAAAAACATTTTGTCAATATGGTTTGTTTTTTGTCGACTTTAATTTCTGGACAAGACAGAGTATTACTATATATTATTGTTAGGCAACATTTAGTGGAGAAATATAATATGAAAAAAATCGTTCCGGAAAAATTGAAAGTTGGCGATGAAATCAGAGTTATAGCACCAGCAACGGGAATTAAGATTTTATCGGATGAATGTCTGGCTCTTGCTAAACAGAGATTTGAGGCTATGGGCTTGAAAGTAACTTTTGGCAAAAACACTACAAAAGAAAATTGGGATATGGGAGGTTCAACATCAGTTGAGAATCGTATTGAAGATTTACATCAGGCATTTGCCGATAAAAGTGTAAAAGCAATTTTTACGGCTATCGGAGGTAATAATTCAAATCAGTTATTGGATTATATTAATTATGATTTGATTGCAAAAAATCCTAAAATATTATGCGGTTTTTCAGATATAACAGCTTTGTTAGATGCCATTTATGCCAAAACAGGGGTGATTACTTTTTCAGGGCCACATTTTAGTAGTTTAGGAATGCTTAAAGGTATTGAATACACGATTGAAAATATGCGTAAAATGTTAATTGAAGATGGGAAAAATCAATTGCGTCCTTCGCCAGAATGGAGTGATGATTTGTGGTTTTTGGATCAAAATAATCGAACATTTATTAAAAATGACGGGTATTGGAAGTTGCAGGACGGAGTTGCTGAAGGAACACTAATCGGCGGAAATTTATGTACATTTGTTTTGTTGTTAGGAACGCCTTACCGTCCAGCTTTTGATAAAGATACCATATTGTTTATTGAAGATACGGAAAATTGCAATATTGCCGAATTCACACGGAATTTTCAGGCTATTATCCAACAACCTGATTTTGTAAATGTTAAGGCGGTGCTTATCGGTAGATTTCAGAAAAAGTCAGAAGTAATGAAAGAGCAACTCGAATTTATGATAAACCGCTTTGCTCCCAAATTAAAAGGTTTGCCGGTTATTGCAAATCTTGACTTTGGTCACAGTACTCCGTTGCTGACAATTCCGGTTGGAGGAACTGCGATGATAAATCAAGAAGGAATTCAAATTAAAATATAAAAAAATCCCCGTTAATGGGGATTTTTTTGTTAATGACGATGATGCGGACGTCCGTGAAACGGTGGGTGATGCGGACGATAATGCGGACGATAATGCGGACGATGATGACGATGATAGTGATAGCCTAAAGCTACACCACCAATCAGGGCTGCAGTACCAATTATTGCCGTTGCGCTAGGATTGTAGTAATATATAGGTTCCTGACGAGGTTGCGGATAGTAATAAATATCATCAGGAGTTGTTTGTTCTTTTACAACAACAACCTGCTGTGCCGGTGCTGGTTCTTTAACAACAACCACTTGTGGAGTTGAGGGTGTGTATGTCTGGACGACTACCGGATTATTGGTAGGTTGAGTAGTAACAATCATCTGTGATAAAGCTGGTCGTATAAACAATAAGCTTAAAGAAAACACACAAAAAAATATTTTGTTTTTCATCAATTTACTCCTCTTTTTATTGTTTTGATTGTAGTGTTTAACAAGGCTTTCCGCAAGCGTTTTTTAGCAATCAATAACAGTAAAAAAACACCGAGTGTGTAAACACTCGGTGAAAAGGACTATGAAAAAATTAATTTTGCAAAATGCTTATATTATGCGCCTCTGGTCGCCCTACTCGATCTGGAAAAATTTCAAATGAAACTTCCTGACCTTCAGTTATGTAATCAAGCCCGGATTTTTGAATTGCCGTGATATGTACAAAGATATCTTTTTCGTTAGAAGGAGTTTTAATAAAGCCGTAGCCTTTTTTGTTATTAAACCATTTTACTGTACCATTTAGCATGTTAGTTCCTTTGCAATATAAATTAAAGTTAAACCGTGTCGAAATTATCGACTTGTTTGATGTATGCATTCGTTTTATTTTTTCAATATAATAAAATTGCTTTTTATAAAAATATTTTGATTAAAATTGACATATTAAATTCTCGAAATTATTTTATTATACAGGGAAAACAAAAAGATTGATAAGAATGGAAGACAATATTTTAGAACAACGGCTGATAGATATTGAAATAAATTTAGCTAATCATGAAAAAATTATTGATGAACTTAATTCAGTCGTTATTGAGCAAGGAAAAAGCATCGATTTGCTAATGAGGCAAAATAAGATGTTAATTGAGGCACTAAAAGAAGATACCGTTAAACCGTTGAGCGAGGAAACTCCTCCTCCTCATTATTAGAAAGGGGAAAAGATATGAATGGTGATGTACAATGGGTTTGCACAGTATGCGGCTACATATATGACGGTGATGTTCCATTTGAAGAATTACCTGAAGATTGGGTTTGTCCGACATGCGGTGTCAGCAAAGATTTTTTTGAAAAACGCTAATCGATAACACGAGCTACGGTTAAAATATCAATCGATTTAGCTCCAGCCTTATGTAACGCGGTCGCACATTCTTTTAATGTGGATCCTGTAGTCATTACGTCGTCTACCAAAACAATCCTGTGATTACGTATTTTATCAGGGTACTTAACACTAAAAGCATTTTTAACATTGGTTACACGTTCACGCCCGGAAAATTCCACTTGCGGCCGAGTTTTTCGATGACGAATCAACGAAAATCGATCAACTGGAATATTAGTAAGATGACTTAATTTGTCGGCTAATAAAACGGATTGATTGTAACGCCTTTTGATTAGGCGAGTATAATGTAAAGGAACGGGGATTATAACATCAACCCCGGCATCAAAAATATCTTTACCGGCAACTTTGAGCATGGCGGCAAGAAGTTTGGCATTTTCGGTCTTATCAAAAAATTTGAAGGCTATAATTAAGTTTTTATCACTGTTATCATAAACCATTGCCGAACGTGCTAAGCGATAAAAGCTTTTCTTGTTTCGGGAACATGTTTTGCAAAATTTTGAGCTGTCATTATCTTCAATATGCAGTGGAGAACCGCATTTCCGACAATATGGTGGTTTAATAAAATTAATTTCACCGACGCAATCTTCACATAAGTATCCTGCCGAATCGAGAACTTTTCCACATTTCAGACATCGATACGGAAAAAGCAAATCAACTATTTTTTCAATAACCGAACCAAACATTATTTTGCAATTGATGATAATACTTCATGTATTTGACTGATGTTGTTAACAACAATCATTCCCGATTGAGACATTGTTTTCTTTTTGCCGGCGAGGGTTATGCGACCACGAGTAATAATATCTCCCGCATAGCCGACGTGATTACGAAACGTTGTATCGTTGCCGGCAATGTAGCATATTATTGGTTTCTTAGAACATTGTGCTGCATACCATGATGCTGCGTCTTCTTCAAATTTTCCGCCAATTTGCCCGACCATAACTATTGCATCAGTTTCACTATCAGAATGAAAAAGTTTTAATCCCTCAACAAAATCCATTCCGATAATCATGTCATCTCCTATGGCAACAACCGTTGACTGCCCCATACCGGCACGATTGATTTCTAATGCAGCTTCATAAGTGAGGGTTGAAGAACGAGATATTAAACCGATACGTCCTCGTTGATGGATGTTTTCAGGGTAAATACCAAGCCTCGTTTCTTCAGGAACAAGTAATCCCGGTGTATTAGGACCTATCAATTTGGTTTGAGAACCCTTTAAGATTTGGCGAATTGCTAACATATCATGAACGGGTACTCCTGCAGTGATACAGACTAAAAGCTTGACACCAGCTTCAACTGCTTCAGCTACTGCGGATTTTACGGCAGGTGCTGGTACAAACATTACTGATGCATCTGCTCCGGTTTGGGCAACAGCCTCTTTGACTGTATCAAAAACCGGAACTCCAAGGTGTGTCGTTCCGCCTCTGCCCGGGGTAACCCCTCCCACCACGTTGGTACCATAATCTATTGATCGGCTTACATGAAAAGAAGCTTGAGTACCTGTAATGCCTTGGATAATAACTTTGGTTTTGCTGTTGGCTAATATCGACATTATTGATTCTCCCCGACAGATTTCAAAATTTTATCAATGGCATTATCCATGTTATCAGCCATAATCAAGGGTAATTTTGATTGTTCAAGAATATTACAGGCCTCGTCACGATTGGTTCCCTCAAAACGAACGACCAATGGTACATTCATGCCGACCTCAGAGGCTGTATCAATAATACCATCAGCAATCATATCACAGCGTACAAAACCACCCAAAATATTAATAACTATGCCTTCAACTCGGGGATTGGTAGCTATAATTTTTATACCGGCAGCTACTTTATCTCGATCAACACCACCTTTGATATTGAGAGTGCACGCCGCAGAACCTTTCAGTAGACCAACCATAGCAAGTGCCAAACCACTACCATTAACGATGCAACCGATATTTCCATTATATTCATGATACTCAAAACCATTACGGATAGCCTTAAGTACACGAGGGGGGATATCATCTTCATCAAGAAAAGAAGCAATATCTTTATGACGGTAAATTGCACGATTATCAATTGTAATCTTGGCATCTAAGGCAACAATTTCGCCATTTCGACAGGTTCCTGCCGGATTTATTTCAACCATGAGAGCTTCGCTGTTCATAAAAGCCTTAAACAGACCACAAACAAAGTGATGAAAATTATCATAATTTTTAGGATGTAGTTTTAAGAACGAAGCTATTTGAGTGCTGTGTTTTTTGGTTGGGCCTTTCAGATTAAGCGGAACTCTGATTATTTTTTCTTGAGAATTAGCAAGTATTGCCGCAATATCATCAGTTTCTGTGTTGGCAGCAAGAATCGTAATTGCCGGATATGTCCTGTCTATGGCCATACTCAGATAAAATGTATGTTCAACTTTGACATAGGACTCAACATAAATTCGCCCGACAATTTTACCGTTAGGTTTGTTTTGCGAAGTTACCAATGTGGAACCAAGCATTTGTTGGGCATTTTTGTAGACATCTTTAAGAGTTTTTACAATGCGAATACCACCACCTTTTCCGGCGTTACGTTCAACAAAATGTCCATGGTTGCGAGCTCCGGAATGAATTTGAGCTTTTAAAACCCAAGGTCCGCGGGCGGAAATTTTACGGGCAACATTTTCGGCCTCAAGTGCAGTATAGGCAACTTTCCCTTGAGGGACATTAATCCCATTGTTTTTTAGGATTTGCTTGGCTTGATATTCATGAATATCCATAAATTAACACCCCGCATAAAATTTAATTTTGGAAACCATCGCATTAAGTCCATTACGACGACTGGGAGACAAATGTTCTTCTAAACCCATTTTAGCAAAAATATCGTTAACAACAATCTCTTTAGCTACTTTTTTTGACTGTCCGTTAAAAATCGTTAAGACGACAAATATCAATCCCTTGACTATAGCAGCATCGCTGTCTCCACGAAAAAACAGATGTTCCTTATCATTCAAATCAGGAACAAGCCAAACTTGCGATTGGCAACCTACGACTTTCCATTCATCGGTTTTAAAATGTTCTTCAAGTGGGGGAAGTTTTGAGCCTAAATCAATTAGATAGCGGTATTTATCTTCCCAATTATCTAAGAGCTCAAAGTTTTCGATTAGTTCATCTGCCTGCATAATTACCTCTGATGTTTTTTTCTTTCTATCACTAATATTAGCAAAGGTCTATTATTTTTTAGTTTAAAATAAAAAAGCCGCTCGGATATTCAAGCGGCCTTTTTCGTGATATGTCAAACTACCAAGCGTAGTTTAGACCTGCACCTAAAGAAACAGCATCATAGCTTGAGCCAAATGTATAGTTACCCCAAGCATAGCCAGACAATGCACTGGTGAGACCGAGGCGCAATCCAGCTTCAATACGTCCTAATGTTTGATCATGATATGTATCAATCGGCGATAAACCCGTGATTACGACGCTATCATCTTCAGTCAATGTTTGGACTACACTCGGCTTGACATAAATTTTAGCATTGGCAACCTGTTGTTCGAGTTTTGCACCAAGTTCAACTTCAAGGTGTTTAATTACATCCCAATCATACTCTTTACCAACGTTATCATGCGTACTATCAAAGTCTATTTGAGTATAGTACAAACCTAGACTCGGATCTAGAGTAAGACCTTTGTTCAACGGGATAATGTGTCCAAATTCAAGACTTGCGCCAAGCTGAGTACCTTTAGTGTCAAAATTAGCAATATGGTCGCGGGTGGTTATCTCAGCCTCTTGGATACCACCGTACAAGGTAGCAAAAATCCAGCCTGTACGGCTATCGTGGCGATAATAAATACCTCCTAAATAGCTGTCGATATCAATATCTGAACCAATGCTGGAGCTGTATTTGCTGCCACGACCGCTGAGTTTATAATCACCATTACGATATGAAGCAAACAGACCCAAAGTATTGTGGAAATCACCTTGAAAATCTAGTCCGGCTTCAATACCGTGGATTTCAGCTTCCATATCGATGGGTTTGTCAATATCAGCATTGTCACCTTGAGCCAATACCCAAATGTTATTTAGTTTGCGATTGCTCCAACCGTAGTCATAAAAACCACATCTTAAGCAATATTTTCTTTCTACATCAACTTTGGAGCGAACGTTATGAACTACACTACGAGTTTGTTCAATGCTAGCTTCGTGAAGTCCAATACCGGCGATAACTTCAGGTGTGACATCAGGTCTTGGTTCCGGATCCGGATCTGGTTCAGGATCAGGCTCTGGTTCAGGATCTGGTCCCGGATCGGGAGTAGGATCGTCCAAATCCAAATACCATGTTGAACCGCTGGTTTCTCCTCCGACGTTGATACCGGCTTTCCACAAATAAGGACTGCCGATAACACGTGCGATGCTAAAGCTTGAGGCTGTTGACATATCATCGTTGGGAGCAAATAAGAATGGGACTATGGCATTGGTATAGTCATCCAACTGATCAGAATTTAGAGCATTAACAATTACTTGATATTCACCGTAAATATCCTGCCCGATGTAAATTTGAGAAGTATTAACCGTGTTATTTGCGCTATCTACGCTAACATCAATTGTTAATACCGGAGGAACAAGGCCGGCGTTTGGCGAAATGACCGTTCCTTGCGGAAGTGCCTTCATATTTTGAGCATAAACCACCGAATCAATGCCTAAATGAACCGATGAATTCTGTTCTAAGGTAAAGTTATGAACGTTGTTGACGGTATTATTAAATTCAACAACTCCCGTACCATCGTCACCAATCACGGTCAAATTATAATTGTTACCATCAATGGTATCATCAAATTGTATCTTTCCGTTAGTCTTAGTATATAAGATCAAATTTGAATAATACGTATAATTGCCGGGATAGGTAGAGTAGATATCAGGAGCAGCCATATAAATAGCATTGCTTTCACCATTTGCTTTGTTGCCTTGGAACAAAGAAGTGTATCCATTTGTAGCAGAAATTCTTACATCTCCACTACTGTATATGGCTCCACCGTATGCATTTCCAGAAGCAGATATGGCTGAGTTGTTGAGGAAGCTTGTGTTTTCCAAATCAAGTAGTGCCTGACTTTGCAATTCGGTGATCATTTGCATGTAATCTTGAACTGTATAGCCTTCAGATCTCAAATCAGCCAAAGATTGGCCATCTTCAATATTTGGATCATGAGCAATTCCCATACCAAAAACATTCATAATTGCCCCACCACCAGCATCACCAGATGTTGAATACGCAGTATTATTTTCAAAAGTACTACCGACGATATTCATTTTTTGAGCGTATACGCCTGTGTTTTTCCAAACGACAGTTCCATTTGATGAGGTTACATAATTAGCATTAAGACTGGTCTCATTATAAATTGCACCGCCCGCAGCAGTTGATCCATAAGCTACATTTCCCTTGATGTGATTACTAGTAATGTCACCTATTTTGCCATTAAAATTATTAATAGCACCACCAGTAACGGCAGGATATGTTTCCATACCGTTTGAACCAGATGCATTATTAGTATTGGAGCTATTTATATTGTTAATATTGTCTATTATATCAAGCGATACTACGGCATAATTGTTTATCATATCACCGCTAATATCACCAATTTTGCCATAGTGGTTATAAATAGCACCACCACCAGCATAATCACCTACAGCTATATTATTGATCATATTTCCTGAAATATTACCAATAACTGCTGAGTAAACTTCTGGTTTATCTATTATTGTATCTGAACCGTATTCATATTGCTCAGCATTGTAGAAGTCAATTATTCCCTGATTATTGATAAAACCGCCATTTGATGATGATCCATCAGTTTGATACGCAACATTATTAATTATTGTTTCTGCCGTAATATTGCCGACCGTTCCTGAATTATTGTGTAAAAATCCATATGCCGAGGTATTATTTGCTATAATTGTAGCGTTGATGTCACCAATATTAACTCTATAGCCATGCCTGCGATCTTTATTGTCATTTTCAGAAATATCGGCAACCATATTAAATATTCCTGAAGTTCCGATAAAATTGCCGTTAATGTCCCCTATAGAAACGCTCTGTTGCGAACCATCATTATGATTATAAACGGTATAAGCACTATCATTATCACCAACCCAATCGCCGTTGATTGCACCAATATTGCCAATATTAGTCAATTGGCTCGACATAAAATCACCTGTTAGTGTGGAATTGGAAAGATTACTATCATTTGCAAGATTGACACTATCAACCGCGTTGTTATCAGAAATTATATCACCGACTGAGCTGTCTGTGGTTACGGTAACATAATTATCGGGTTTGTTATATTTATAGTAAAAATTTTTATCTGCATTTACGTTGCTAGACATAGAATTCGGATAATCTGCCGATGATGTATCGCTCCATTCAAAATTATCAGTTGCTGAATTAAGCATATCAACTGTGATTGCGGTATCCTCAGCTCGCACTGTTGTGGTAATAAATGTGGTGGTCAATAAAATTGATAGTAAGTTTCTGTTAAACATAGATAAGTCTCCATAAAGACAGTTCGCCCATATCTGCAGAATAGGTGTCAATGGTTAACAGATGGTTAAAATTCGCGAGTCGTTAAGAGGCTGTGGATAAAATTAAAACATCTCTATTAAAGCCTTGGCTTCATCGCTTAAACGGTCGATTGACCAAGCCGGCTCCCATACCAGATTGACGGTAGCAACCCCAACCCCGTCCAAGGCGGCAACAGCGGTAGCAGCCTGCCCCGGCAAAACACCCGCAACCGGACAAGTGGGGGCGGTTAAGGTCATATCAATTTCGACATCACCGTTATCAAGTTGACGGATATCATAAACTAGACCTAAATCGTAAATATTAATCATAATTTCGGGGTCGCAAATAGTGCGCAGAGCCTCAATTATTTGCTCACGAGAGGCTTTTGGGGTGCCGGGTTTAAGCGGTGCCCCCTCTTTTATGCTATATTCTTCAACGGGTGCCTGCTCGGCAAAAGCTTTAAGCAATTCGACTTCATTATCATTAATATTTTGTTCTTCACTCATAATTCCAACTCATCAAAAAAATGTTTCGGCTTTTTGCAAAGCGGCTACAAATCTATCAATATCCGCATGGCTGGTATAAAGCCCGAAAGAAGCGCGCGCCAATGAAGTATAGCCCATGCGATTGACAATCGGTTGCGCACAATGATGTCCGGTACGTACGGCAACACCTTCCTTGTCCAAAATAAAAGCAACATCTTGAGGGTGAATATTTCCCAAAGCAAAAGAAAAAACACCGCCTTTGTTCGGAGCTGTACCGATTATTTTCAAAGCAGAAATTTCTTTCAGACGTTCATTGGTATATTTTATTAATTCATGCTCGTGAGCTTCAATATTTTTCATACCGATTGATTGCAGATATTGCAATGCGGATCCCAGCCCTACCGCTTGAACGATCGCCGGAGTTCCGGCCTCAAAGCGCGCCGGAGGGGTAGTGAAAGTTGTTTTTTCATAGGTTACATTTTCAATCATATCTCCGCCGAACTGATAAGGAGGCATTTGAGCAAGCAGATCATATCTGCCATAAAGACAACCGATACCACTCGGACCGTACAGTTTGTGCCCCGAAAAGGCCAAAAAATCACAACCGATATCTTGCACATCGGTCGGGGTATGAACAATGCTTTGACAAGCATCAACCAAACACAGAGCCCCGACAAGATGGGCGGCATGTGCAATTTCTTTGATTGGGAATACGGTGCCTAGGACATTGGACATTCCGGTAACTGCAACCATTTTAACTTTTGGATTTAAGAGCTTATAAAAATTTTCAATATCAAAACTACCGTCATCTTCTACTTTGAAAAAACGTAAAACCGCGCCGTTTTTTTCACAAGCATTTTGCCAAGGTACGAGGTTGCCGTGGTGTTCAGCTTCGGAAAGCAAAACTTCATCGCCTTCATGTAAATTGTTTAATCCCCATGATGAGGCTACCAAATTCATCCCCTCGGTAGCAGAACGAGTAAAAACAATTTCATTTTCGCTTTTGGCGTTTATAAACTCTTTAACAATGCGGCGGGCATTTTCATAAGCCTCTGTTGCCATCTCTGACAAATAATAACTTCCACGGTGAACATTGGCATAACTTTGAGTATACATTTTGACAATGGTATCAATTACCACTTGCGGTTTTTGCGCAGAAGCGGCCGTATCCAAAAAGGTATTGGCATGACCGTTAATGGTTAATGATAAGGCCGGAAAATCACGGCGGATTTTTTCTACATCATACATTTGATAAAATCCATTCTCTAATTTGTTCGTTATCAATACGATTGATGACTTCAAGCAAATAAGCATCAATCAAAATTTGTTTAGCCTCTTCTTCTCCGATGCCACGGGAGCGCATATAAAATAACTGATCCTGATCAATTTCACCGCAAGCGGCACCATGAGAACATTTGACATCATCGGCATAAATTTCCAGCTCCGGTTTGACATCAATTTCGGCAGTATCCGAGAGCAATAATGCACGGTGCAACTGGTGTCCTTCGGTGGCTTGTGCATCCTTAACAATACTAATTTTGCCCTGAAAAACGCCTTTTGCCTGACCGCCGACAACACCTTTGACCAATTGGTCAGATATAGTTTGGGGCGATAAGTGGGCAACGTCGGTTGTGGTGTCTATTGTTGCCCAGCCGTGCATGATATAAGCGGCATCAACTTGAGATTTAGCTTGTTCCTGCAACAAATCAATTTTGGTTTCGTTGCGTCCCAAATCTGCACCTTTTTGCAAACAAAAACTCTTATAAAAAGCGTTTTCACGAACTCGGGCATAATTAAGAGCAATATGAATTGCCTTGAAGGCCTCATTTTGAAATTTGTAATGAGTTATGTTTGCCTGCGGAGAGAGATAAAATTCGTTTACAATATTATTAAAATAACAATCCTTGTTATCTCCGATATGATAATAATATTCAATCACACTAATGTTTGCCCCTTTGCCGGCAACAAAAACGTTGTGGATATTGCTCAACAAATGTTGCTCGGTTTGAGTGTGATAAATGAACATTAACGGCTTTTTTAAGCTGATGCCGGCATCAATTTTGACAAATAGCCCCTCTTCAAGCATTGCCGTATTGAGAGCAGCAAACGGATAACTTTGCAAATCAATATATTTGCCGAGATAGTTTTGGACTTCGCCTTCAACAACGGCCTGCATTAATGTCATAACTTCGACACCGACGGGAAGCGCCGGATATAACGGCATAAATTTGCCGTTATAGAAATGGATTTGATAAGCATCAAACGGCAAATCTATATATAATTTCGGTCGATGCGCACAATGACAATGTGTGCCGCAGGTACATTCTTCATTCTCATGGTGATGTTCGCAACCGCAATCACATTCTTCTTCGGCACAGCCCTCCAGCTCTTCCAAAAACTTTGACGGAGCATAAACAAAGTCATCACGCTGTAAAACGTGCAATTTGGTGTATTTCCACGCTTCGGTTTTGGCCGTGGGCATAACAAAAGCATTACGACCGCGGGAGCGTATACCCTCAAGCCATGGAATATTTTCACCAAACAGTGCTATGTCTGACAACAATTCTGACATTATTGCTCTCTCGTATATGCGGCATAGCCGTTTTGTTCAATTTCTTCGGACAGGCTTTGGTCGCCGGATTTAACGATATGACCATCGGCAAAAACATGTACAAAGTCTGGTTTGATATAGGTAAGAAGTTTTTGGTAGTGAGTGATAATTAATAACGCACGATGCTCATTTCTTAAAGCATTAACACCATTGGAAACTACTTTTATGGCATCAATATCAAGTCCCGAATCGGCCTCATCCAAAATTGCCAATGATGGTTTTAGGATTGTCATTTGCAAAGCCTCAAGGCGTTTTTTCTCTCCGCCGGAAAAACCAACATTAACCGGACGTTTGAGCATTTCATTGTCAATACCGAGTTTTTTGGCTTCTTCACGCAAATATTTGATGAATTCCATGGTATCAAGTTCAGATTCACCATTATATTGTCTTTGGGCATTGACAGCGTGTTTCAAAAAACTGGTAACCGGAACGCCGGGGATTTCGACCGGATATTGCATAATCAAAAAAAGGCCTTCGCGAGAACGCTCCTCGACCGACATTTTAAGCAGATCTTTACCCTTAAACCAAATATGTCCCGATGTAACTTCGTAGCCGGGTTTGCCGGTCAGAACGTAAGATAAAGTTGATTTACCGGCACCGTTCGGTCCCATAATGGCATGAACTTCGCCTTCGTTTATGGTCAGGTTAAAATTTTTAATGATTTCTTTGCCGGCGACTTGAGCGCACAAGTCTTCAATTTTAAGCAACGTATTCATTATCCGATGCTCCCTTCCAAACTGATATTAATTAATTTTGCAGCCTCAATTGCAAATTCCATCGGCAATTGCTGCATAACCTCTTTGCAAAAACCGCTAACAATCAAACTGACGGCATCTTCTTCACTAATACCACGACTGCGACAATAAAACAGCTGTTCATCACTTATTTTTGAGGTTGTAGCCTCGTGCTCAAGCTGTGCAGTTTTGCTACGATTTTCGACATACGGAACCGTATGTGAACCGCAGGTTGAACCTATAAGCAGGCTGTCGCATTGCGAATAATTGCGGGCATTAACAGCCCCCGGGGCAATATGTACTAGCCCACGATATGTCTGGTTGGAAAATCCGGCAGAAATACCTTTGGAAATAATGCGTGATGAAGTGTTTTTTCCTATGTGTATCATTTTAGTTCCGGTATCAGCCTGCTGATAATTATTAGTCAGCGCTACCGAATAAAACTCGCCGACCGAATTATCTCCCTGCAAAACACAACTCGGATATTTCCAAGTTACGGCCGAGCCGGTTTCAACCTGAGTCCATGAAACCTTGGAATTAATGCCGCGGCAGGCCGCACGTTTGGTTACAAAGTTATAGACACCGCCTTTGCCGTCTTTGTCGCCGGGATACCAGTTTTGAACGGTTGAATATTTGACTTCAGCATTGTTTAGGACAACAATTTCAACAATTGCGGCATGAAGCTGATTTTCATCGCGCTGAGGAGCGGTACAACCTTCCAGATAAGAGACATAACTGTCATCATCGGCAACAATCAAAGTGCGCTCAAATTGTCCGGTGTTTTTGGCATTAATTCTAAAATAGGTAGAAAGTTCCATCGGACAACGAACACCTTTCGGAATATACACAAAAGAGCCGTCGGTAAACACTGCAGAATTCAGGCAGGCAAAAAAGTTATCGGTATAAGGCACGACAGAACCCAAATACTGCTTTACCAAGTCGGGATACTCACGAATTGCCTCGGATATTGAGCAGAAAATAACCCCTTTTTCGGCCAGTTTGGCGCGATAAGTGGTGGCAACCGAAACGCTGTCAAAAACCGCATCAACCGCAACAACACCTGCCAGCATTTCTTGTTCCTTAAGGGGAATACCCAATTTGTCGTAGGTCTTTAAGAGTTCGGGATTAACTTCGGCAAGACTTTTGGGCGCGGCTTTTTGCTTGGGTGCCGAGTAGTAATATAAATCCTGGTAGTCAATTTTATCATATTTTAATTTTGCCCAGGTCGGTTCTTCCAGAGTCTGCCAGAATTCAAACGCTTTTAAGCGGCGCTCAAGTAACCACTCCGGCTCACCTTTTTTGGCAGAAATAAGGCGAATGATATCTGCAGACAGCCCTTTTGGAACAGTATCCGAATCAATGTCGGTAACAAATCCATATTTGTATTTGTCACCGCTCTCATCGATTATTTGTTTTATTTCAGCCTTATCACCCATACTCGTGCCTATTTTATCGTTTGTCCGCAATGTACTTTTTTTAAAGTTAAAATGCAAGTTCTATTTAGGAGTAAATAAAAAATTAAGTTTCTTAAGCGTATTATGTAACAAGGTAGATGAGGGGTTGAAAAATTGCGTATTTTATCGACATTGATATTGGTTTTGTGCTTGTCCGCATGCGGTACATGGTGGGGAAGTGATGAAATTACGGTCAGACGCGGAGACACCTTGTATAGTCTGTCAAAAAGATATGACGTGCAATTACGAGATCTTATTGATGCCAACCATTTGCGCCCTCCTTATACTTTGAGAATCGGGCAGAAGTTAAGAGTTCCGGTCAGTAACTATCATGTGGTAAGAAGAGGAGATACATTATACAGTTTATCCAGACGATATGGCGTTGATGTTAATACCTTGGCCGCCAATAATGATATTGAGCCACCATACACACTGATTGTAGGTCAAAGGCTAAATATCGGTGGCAGAAGCAGTCGTCCGACGACATTTGCCAGAAATGCACCTCCTGCTACGACTTATCGCCCGATAACAACTGTTACAAGTGCTGCACCGGTTGCAAGCGTAAGTTCTTCAACCATTACAAACGCACCAAAAACAACTCCGGTTCCAAAAATTTCAAAATATCGCAAAACAAAATTTTCTTGGCCGGTAAAGGGAAATATTTGCTCACGTTACGGTACAATCGGCAAAGGACGGGCCAATGACGGGATTAATATTCGAGCTCCTTTGGGAACAGCTGTAAAAGCCGCAGATAAAGGAGCAGTTGCGTATGCCGGCAATGAGCTAAAAGGTTTCGGCAACCTGATACTTGTACGTCATGATGATGGGTGGATTACGGCTTATGCCCATAACGAAAAATTATTGGTTAAAAAAGGGCAACGAGTGGCAAAAGGTGAAAAAATTGCCACTGTAGGAACTACTGGCGGTGTTAACTCTCCGCAGTTGCATTTTGAAATCAGAGCCGGAAAGAATCCTGTCGATCCAACTTTGTATTTGCAATAAACCTAAAATTTTGTTGAAGATTTAGCTTTTAAATATTGTTATCTACGGATATTGGTGTATATTCGTGTCCAGTTGTTATATTTATAAGGAGAAAAACATGTTTATTAGTGATGCATTTGCTCAGACTGCAGGTGTTGCCGCAACAGGTTCAACTATGAGTATGATTGTGCAATTGCTTCTGATTTTTTTGATTTTTTACTTTATTCTGATACGCCCGCAACAGAAAAAAATCCGCGAGCATGAAGCTATGCTTAATGCAATTAAACGAGGTGATAAGATTATTACCGGTGGCGGGGTTCTCGGCGTTGTAGAAAAAGCAACTGACGATAAATTGGAAGTTAGAATTGCCGATGGAATCGTGGTTACCGTATACAGAGCAACTGTTCGTCAAATGGCTGATGATGAAAACATTACAGCTCCGAAAGTTTCCAAAAATAAAAAGAAATAAAAGAGGATTGTTTGATGTATAAACTATCTAGAACTCGAATTTATATTATTCTTGCCATCTGTTTGGTAGGAATATTCTTTGCACTTCCTAACTTTTTGGGCGGAAGTTTCAATCTGCCTAAATGGTGGAAGCCGGTTAATCTCGGACTTGACTTGCAAGGTGGTTCAAACTTGCTATTACAGGTTAAAATTGATGATGTTTTGAAGGAAAGAATGTCTTCAATCGAGGATTCTGCTCGTCAAGCCTTGCGCGAAGGCAAAATTCGTTATCAGAATTTGAAGGCCGGAGCTGACAGCGTTAAAGTTAAAATTGACAATATAAATGCCAAAACCAAGGCCATGTCTATGTTTAGAAAAATGGATGAAGGTCTGAGCGTGGTAGAAAATGATGAAGGTATAATTGAGATTGCTTATAATGAACAAGCATTAAATCAACTCAAACTTAAAATCGTTGATCAGTCAATTGAAATTGTTCGTCGCCGTATTGATGCTGCCGGCACCAAAGAACCATCTATTCAACGTCAGGGATCTGATCGTATTACCGTACAATTGCCGGGAGAACAAAACCCTGAATATGTAAAATCTTTGTTAGGAAAAACCGCAAAGCTTTCATTTAATATGGTTGATAGCAGAACAACTGCGGCTGATGCTCGCAGAGGAAAATTAGGTAGTGACTCTCGCTTGATCAATGGTGAAAGTGGCGAAACATATGTTATCAGCCGTAAACCTGTTGTTACTGGTGAACACTTGACCGATGCTGCCGCTGCTTTCCAAGACGGTGAAGCTGTTGTCAGTTTTAAGTTTGACGGTTTCGGTGCTAAAAAATTCGGTGAAGCAACCTCAAAAAATGTTGGCGAGAGACTGGCTATTGTGCTTGATAATGAAGTTATTTCGGCACCTAATATCAATTCGCCAATTACAGGTGGTTCGGGAATTATTACCGGCAACTTTACTATTGAATCAGCTAATGAACTGGCAATGTTGTTACGTTCTGGTGCTTTGCCTGCTCCGTTGGAAGTTTTAGAGGAAAGAACTGTTGGTGCTGGTTTAGGATCTGATTCAATAAAAGCCGGTGTTACAGCTTCAATTATCGGTTTGGTTGCCGTTGTATTGTTTATGATTGCCGCTTACGGTTTGTTTGGAATATTTACAACCGTCGCCGTATTCTTAAACCTGTTTTTAATGCTCGGCGTTTTGAGCCTTATCGGCGCAACTTTAACATTGCCCGGTATCGCCGGTGTTATCCTG